>Ga0181520_10002799_pt1 | contig 31765 bp, 24 predicted proteins | sample PEATcosm2014_Bin_29_FD_132451 | JGI IMG/M metagenome (GOLD analysis project Ga0181520, IMG submission 132451) | Peatland microbial communities from MTU Mesocosm Facility, Houghton, MI, USA - PEATcosm2014_Bin02_30_metaG | ecosystem: Environmental > Terrestrial > Soil > Wetlands > Peat | place...
GCCAGGATTGCCGAACGCTTGCCTCGAGCTGCTCTTGGCGAGCTTTGACCCACGGGGCATAGTGCTTTTCAGTAATTTTGACGCTGCTATGTCCCAGCAGGATCGAAACCTGATCGAGCGGAACGCCTGAGAGGAGGAGTTCGACAGCAAACGTGTCTCGGAACATTTGGGGGAAACACCGCTTCTTCGATCCGTCCAGCTTTGTGATGTTGGCTATCTTGAATAGGCGCCTGAAGCTGCGTTGCCAATCCTTCACTGCCGATCGCGGATCCCCGTTTCCGGTCCAGAAAAAGTATCGCGGATTAGGCTTTGGCCCCGGCGGTACTGTACGCAATGCTTCGGCGACATCTGGTGGAAGAGGAACAAAGACCGGTAGTTTCGTTTTGGCCTGGTAGAGCAATAGATTGTTCCCGTCGAGCCGATATCGTTCCAGGGTGACCGCATCAGAGATCCGAAGTCCGCTCCAGCGCATCAACAACGTCATCGTTCGTAAGCGCGTAGCGTGGTTTCGGACCTCGACGTAGCCCTTCTCCTGATACAGATAGGTTGAATCGACGATCTTTTCGAATTCCTCACGAGGAAAATAATCTGTCGGTACCGGGTCAGCTTTTACGCGTCCCATGCTCGCCGCGGGATTAGTCGTGATCCAACCGCATCGGATGCAGAACGCAAGAAAGCTTATAAGGCGTTCATGCTTCTTTTTCCTTGCAAGGGCGCCGTCTTTCCATCCATTCCGAAAGTCCGTGAGATTGGCGGTCGTGAGTTCGTCCAGGTAAGTGTACGATCCCTTCTGCGCCCATTTCAGAAGCTGACGCTCACAGAGGGTTTTCAGTTTTCCTCGGCTCGAGTCCTTCAAACCACGAGATTTGGCATCGTCCAAGAACTTTTCGACAGCGGTTGAGATGGCGCATCGATTGGGGTCTGGCTTTGGTTTTCGAACGATCGGATCGGGACGCTGAGTTGTTTTGGCCGGATCGGGATTCTCGATCTCATTTGCCTGTTTCTGTGCCTTTGCCCAGCTACGTGTCTTCGCGCTAACAGCGGATGAACTCGCCGGTATCCAAGGTTCCTTGGATCCACTTTGGACATTTGCAACGACGCCAAGCCGGGTTCGTTCGCTTACAAGGCGGGTAGTGGCGAGTGTAGACGGACAGCATAGTGTGGGCTTTCTGCGAGGAAGACTAGCCTCGCCCCACAACAGCCTTGATGGCTTCGTTGTACGTTTATTGTACGATCGCTAGATGTATTCTGTAAAGTCTTTAGAATGTTGGTGGAGGCGGCGGGAGTCGAACCCGCGTCCGAAATCGCTGTCAGCCAGGAGAGTCCATGCTGTGTCCGATTCCTTTTGATTCACTGCTGGCGCTCAGAACGGACAAGATGCGACAGAAGCTAGTCCGATGATCTCGCGCAAAACGACACGGACCGAGCCGTTCGCGCCAGCCTACTGAATGACGTCCGCTCACAGCCCATAGGCGAAGCCGTGGAAGACGGCAGCTTATTTAATTAAGCTGCAAGTGGCAGACTATAGTCGGCAACTTTGGTTTTGCAGGCGATTACAGGTGCCCACACCCTGACATGTCTCCTAAGCCGCAATCAATCCCGTCGAAACCGTGACGCCCCCATCTTGTAACCCCGGCGCTGAGGAATATCCGCCGGGAATCTATAGGTGCGAGCCGGGCCAACTGGCTCGTGCTGCTCCCACTATTCTACGCTTTTTCCCATTCCAAGGGATCGACCGGTGATGATAAGGTGGCGGAAGTACCTATCGATTGAAGACAGAAAACGGAGGTTGCCTTGGTTGAAAAGATTGTTCGGCTCACGGTGAACTTTTCGGTGAATGAAGCGCAAATGAACGCCTTCAAGAGCATTGCCGCACAAATGACGGATGGCGCCCGGTCCGAACCCGGCACGCTTGGGTATGAATGGTTTGTCAGCCGCGATGGCAAGCAGTTCCGGCTGGCAGAAACCTATGTGGATGCCCACGCGGTCGAGGCCCATTTCCTGGGGCCGGTAGTGCAGGAACTGGTGCCGAAGTTGGCCGCGGTCTCAAGCGTCAGCGGTTTCGAAGTTTATGGTGACCCGGGGCCAAAAGTTGCGGAGATGGCGGCAGGTCTCGGGGCGGTCATCTACCAATATTGGTTGGGAATCAACCGCTGAATCGAATGCCCGGCGCGCCAGGGCCGGGCATTCTGAGAAATCTCACTCCCGCTCTACTGCTTGTCCAGGTCGATCTTCTCGTATTCATGCCTGGCGATCGCGGCCCGAATCTGCGCCGGCGTCTTGCCAAGCTTTGTCTGCTCATAGGCGAAAAACCCTTCCTGGGCGCAGGTCGAGCACTCGGTCCCGTGCAGCCCCTCGAAGCAACTCCGCAGGCTAGTGTGCCCCAGCGCGCGATCGCAACGGCAGTAGCAGGGCAACTGGTAAACCACGCTGCTTATCTTCGCTACCTGCTGGTAGACATGCACCTGCCACGGGTAGCGGAAGTTATCCCCGGTCAGCTTGGCGCCGGCCATGATGGGCGGCAGCGCGCTCACTCTCAGTGGCGCCGAGGGGTGATAGGCGGGTACATCGTCGGCCGGGTTGGACCACTGCGCGTAGCTGGCAGCCGTCAGCGCGAAAACCCCCAAACCCAGGACAAAGCGGCTTTTTAGCGGGTGCTTCATGAATCCTCTCAAGCTCCAATTCTATCTGGATCCAGAATAAACCGGAACAGTCTCCGTTTCCGGCCGACCTTTTGTGCCCAAATCGCCCGACACAAAAAAAGACGGCACGAACGGTCTAGCTGTTCGTGCCGGGAGGCCAGTGACGCAAACTACTTCCTACTGGGTAAAGGCGGATTCGACCGCCCCAATCAGTGGAATAAATACACGATAGCATAGATTCGCAAGAAAGCAAATACAAAAATCGAAATTATTTTAAATTGCCATGAGAGTCAATCTTTCTTAACTGTCCGGCATCTAAAAGCCAGGGATTTTTCCAGACAGTAAGGATCATCTTCAACTGCAAAAGGGGTTCTTGTGAGCATGACAACCCATCCAGAATCAAATGCTTCCAAACAACCGCAAATGCCGGTTGCTCGATTCTCAGGCTGGCTAAAGGCAGGAGTAATCGCAGGGGCGTCGGCGCTGGCCGGTGGACTCGCAGCCGCCTGGTGGTACCGGAAAACCCTCAAAACCCTACGTCAAACTGGTGAAACCGCCCAAAATCCGCATTTCGGGATACCACCGGACCATCCCTCCGACGAAGCCTGACGGTCGCCAAGCCCATGCGTCAGCCCTTCAGAGCAGTTTTTCCGCCCGCGCGGCCAGATCGAAGTCCTTTGCCGTGATCCCGCCGGCGTCGTGAGTAACCAATCCAAGCCTCACCCGGTTATAGCGGATGTCGATATCCGGATGGTGGCCGGCCTCTTCTGCCAGCTCTCCTACGCAGTTCACAAAACTGAGCGCGGCGCGAAAGTCTTTGAATTGAAAGGTTCTTGTCAGCTCGCCGGAGACGATCTTCCACTCCGGCAGGGCAGACAAATGGCGATTGGCGTCTTCTTGAGACAGTGCAGGCATGGATTGTGCTCCTGAGTGCAGCTCGAGATTTCCGTTCCCGCTTGCCGATTCCTGAATCCTACACGAGAAAGTCTGCCCGGCGAATGGAAAATCAGCTCGGCAGTTCCATCGAGCGGAGGGACGAATTCACTTCGAAGGTTGAGAAGCGCTTGTTCTGGCCGCTTATCTCCGAGCGCAGTTCCTGCCAAAGCTCATTCGGAATCTTCAGGAAAGCCTCGACCACGGTTGGATCAAACTGCGTTCCAGAGCAGCGCAGAACCTCTTCGCGCGCCGAGTCGAAGCTGCGGGACTTCCGGTAGGGCCGGTCGCTGGTAATGGCATCCAGCGTGTCGGCCACTGCGAATATTCGCGCTCCCACCGGAATCTGCTGCCCCGCCAAGCCGCTGGGATAGCCGCTTCCGTCGAAGTGCTCCTGGTGGCAGAAGACGATCTCCGCGGCACCGGCAAGAAAGGGAATCTTCCGCAGCATGTGGTAACCGCGCGTGCAGTGCTCGCGCATAACCTCCTGCTCTTCCGGTGTCAGCTTGCCCGGCTTGCGCAGAATGTCGTCGGGAATCGCCATCTTGCCAATGTCGTGCAGAAAGGCGCCGCGCGCGATGACTTTGATCTCCGCAGGCGCTAACCCCATGGCCCGCGCCAGCGCAATCGTGTAAGCGGTTACGCGCTTTGAATGTCCTTCCGTCTCCGAGTCCTTCAGATCGAGCGCGTCGCCCAGAGCCTCCAGCGTCACATCGTAGGAGTGCTCCAGATCCTCCATCGCGTGGCGAAGCATTTCGGTCCTGGCCCGCACCATCTGTTCCAGGCTCTGCTGGTAGTTGTGGCTCTCTTCCAGCAGTTGGCGGTGCTTCAATGCGCGCTCCACTGTGCCCATCAGGTGGTCGCGCTCGAATGGCTTGAGCAGATAGTCGTACGCACCGCGCCGCATGGAGTCGATGGCTACGCTGATGTCATGGATTGCGGTCACCATTACCACGGGAAGGTTCGGCTGCTGCGCATGAACCCGCTCCAGCAGCGCAATGCCGTTCAGGTCCTGCATCACGATGTCGGTGAGTACCAGATCGTAGGTGTTGAGCGCGAGCGCTTCCAGCGCTTCCCGGCCACTCGATGCCAGTTGCACCTCGTAACCACTGCGTTCCAGGGTAGAACCCATCATGGAACGGACGTGGGCTTCATCGTCCACCACAAGAACGCGCGCCGGTCTGGTCGCTTCCACAATCGCTTGCGGTTCTGCGTCAGCGGGTGGCCCTTGCGCGGCGTTCGACATGTCCGGTGATGCCAGGTTCAGTCCCAAGAAATTCCCTCCAGGCTCCTGAGTTGCGCCCTGGGGATTACTATTGTGTGCCAACAGACCCCCGTGGTCTGCACTGCGAGTACCCGGTCCTCACACTAGTAAACAGGCGATTTAGGGCACTGACCATCACTAAAAGGTGTCATAAAGCAGACTCGCATCCTTCCAGTAACCGACTGAAGGTAACCACGTTGCGTTACTTTCAGGTCTAGTCTTGTCACCTTCAGGCCTCTGTAGCTCTGTGTTCCGTGCAGCGCGAATCATTCGAGCACCCGCGTTCCCGGCAGAGACGTCGCCTGAAACCCTTAAGGCGCAATCACCCTGTTGGACGAGGAAAACTGTGCTTCCGGTTCTTAAGGAAAGTGCAGAATCGTACCTCTTTGGAGTTATCCAGCGAAATGCCCTGACGGACGATTCGCGAGAACGGCCCCTCTTCAAATAATTGATTCCAAAACAATTATGAGAACTCCCCACAGGCTTCTCTGCCTCCCCAGCTCTCAATTCCGATTCTCCGTCATTCTCTCTTCTTCTGCCGAGCTCGCTTGGCTTCAGCCCAGCCCTCTTTGGTAACCTGCGGGCTCCGGCTCAACGCCAATGATCCAGCCGGCACGTCCTTGGTGATGCACGACCCCGCTCCAATGAATGCTCCATCCCCCACGCTCACCGGGGCAACCAGGGTCGAATCGCTGCCCACAAACGCCATCTTTCCAATCTGCGTCCGGTGCTTGTTGACCCCGTCGTAGTTGCAGGTAATCACGCCGGCGCCAATATTGCTGCCTTCGCCCACATCCGCATCGCCCAGGTAGGTCAGGTGGCTAGCCTTGGCTCCCTTGCCAAGCTTCATCTTCTTGGTCTCCACAAAGTTGCCTACGTGAGCGTCCTCGCCAATCTCGCTTTCCGGCCGCAGGTGCGAGAACGGACCGATCTTGGCGCCGTCGGCCACTGTGCTGTCGGTCAACACGCAACTCTGCCGCACCAGAACGTTGTCACCCAGCGCGCAGTTCTCAATCACCGTAGACGACCGGATCAGGCACTTTCCACCGATCCGCGTCCGCCCCAGCAACTGCACAAACGGTTCAATCACCGTGTCGGCTGCTATTTCGACTTCAGCATCGATCACGCACGTCTCGGGCCTCGAAATCGTCACTCCGGCCGCCATCAGCCGCGCCGCTGCTTCGGTCCCCAGCTTTGCGTCCTCCGCCACTCGTTCTTCAATCGTCTTCACGCGCGCACTCTCCCGCTGCTTTCCTTTTCTATCGGTCGGCTTCACCGCGGCTATTTTTCCGCCGTGCCCGCCTCGCCCGCCGGTCGTCCCGGCATCGGAATCGTAATGTCCACCGGATGCACCGGACCCAGATCGAGCGCGTCCAGCCCCGGCTTGATCTCCGGCCCGTTGCCCACCACCAGCACGGCCAGCTTGTCCGGATGAATGTACTTCTTGGCCACGGCGGTCACATCGGCCAGCGTCACCTTTTCGAGCCCCGCCTTGTACGTCTCCAGGTAGTCCGCGGGATAGCCGTAGAACTCCAGCCGTTCGCGCTCATCCAGAACCTTGTCCTTGGTGTCGTACCTGAACAGAAACGAGTTCAAGATACTGTCCTTGGCCCGCTTCAGCTCTTCCTCGGTAAAAGGCTTGGTGTTCAGCCCGGCAATCTCGGCCAGCGCCGCCTTGGTCGCATCCACGGTGGACGGGCTTTTAGTCAGCACCTCCGCCTGGAACAAGGCAGGATGGTCGTACTGCATTCCGAAGCCGCCGCCAACCTCGTACGCCAGTCCCAGCTCCGTCCGAACCTTCTGGAACAGTCGGCTTCCGAAGCCGCCGCCAAGAATCTCGTTCATCACCGCCAGCGCAGGCACGTCGGGATTGCGCCGGTCCGTTCCCAGCCCCACAATCTCCACATTCGACTGGTTCACATCTTCCTTGTCGATGAAGTAAACCCCCGGCTTCGGGCCGGCAAATTCATCGTGTCGTGCCGGAAGCGCCACAACCGGCGGCAGTCCTTCAAACGCCGCCCGCACCTTGGCCTCCATCGCCACCGGGTCAAAGTCGCCGCTGACGCCAACAATCAACTTTCCCTTCAGCGTACGGTCGTGCCAAGCCTCCAAGTCCGCCAGCGTGACCGCGGAAATCGTAGCCAGCTCCGGCTGTCGCGTATAAGGGCCGTTCGCTCCATACACCAGCTTCGCCGACTCACGTTCCGCAATCTCCCCCTCGTCGTCATTGCGGCGCACAATCCCCGTGGCCATCTGCTCCTTGGCAAGCTGCAGCTTTTCCTCGCTGAATTTGGGATGGAAAAGCAGGTCCATCGCCAAGGCAAAAACCTGGTCCGAGTCCCCCTTAAGCGAATCCCACGAGACCGCCGTCGAATCCACGTCCCCGCCGGTTTCGATATGCGCGGCCCTCGCTTCAAGAAAATCGTCCATGGCGTCGCCGTCCATCTTCTCGGTGCCGCTGGTTCGCCACGCCGCCCCATACAGGTCTAAAAGCCCGGTTTTTGCAGGTTCAGTCTCGTCGCGCGATCCGCCGGGAATCATCACCGACCCCGAAATAAACGGCAGCTCATGGTCTTCCTGCAGAAACACCACGATCCCGTTTTTCAGCTCGATGCGCTTGGGCTGCTGCGGCTTGAAATCATGCAGCTTGGGGGTAGGAATCTTCTCCCATGGCTTGCTCTGCTGCGCATGCAACAACGGCAGCGCAATCAACGTCGCGACGATCGTTCCAAACCAGACCGAACCGGAAGGAAACGCGGGGCTATCGACAAACCACTTTTTACGAGACTGACCCCTGACCCCTGATCCCTGATCCCTGTTCGTCATTTCGCGCCTCCATCGTTCTTCGCGGCAGCCGCCGGTGTCTCGGTATCAATCTCCGCGCTGGTCCTGTTCGAAGCCACAAACACCTGATTCGCTACCCGGCGAATGTCCGCCTTTGTAACCTTGTCCACTCTGTCGAGCTGCAGGAAAAGCTCCCGCCAGTCGCCGTACCGCGTCTGGTATTCCGACAGCGCATTCGCCAGCCCCTGGTTGTCCGCAAGGCCGCGCAGCAGGTCGGCACGCGCCCGCGTTTTGTACATTTGCAATTCCGCGTCCGTCACATCGGCGGTCTTGAGCTTTTCAATCTCCTTGTGAATTGCCTCCCGCATCTGCGCCGGCGTGTGTCCCGGCAGCGGCACCGCGGCGAACGCGAACAGGCTCGGATACTTGTCGCCAGGGTAGGGACTGAATCCCGCCGCCTCGGCCGCAATCTGCTGCTGCTCCACCAGGCTCCGGTACATGCGCGAAACCCGCCCGTTCGACATGATGTCCTGGATCGCGTCGTACACCGCATCGTCCGGGTTGCGATAGCTGGGCCGGTGGTAGCCCTCGACGTAGAACGGCTGCGTCTGCTCGCGGATGATCACCGATTTCTCCGCAAACTGTTTCGGCTCCACAGTTGTCATATCTTCCGGCTTCGGTCCGCCCGGCACCTTGCTGAAATATTTCTCCAGCATCGGCATCGCTTCCGATGCCTTCACGTCGCCCACAACCGCCACCACAATGTCGCCGCCCACGTAGTACTTCTTGTGGAACGCCATGGCCTCGGTAGCATTGATCTGGCTCAACTCGCTGGGCCACCCCACGCCGCTACGTCCGTAGTTATGCGCAACGTAAGCCGTAGCCACAAGCTGTTCGTAAAGCCGCCCGATCGGGTTTGAGTCGGTGCGCATGCGGCGCTCTTCGAACACCACATCCCGCTCCTTGTAAAACTCGCGCGGAACCGTGTCGGAAAGCCGCCCGCTCTCCAGCCACGCCCAAAGCTCCAGCCGGTTCTCCGGCATCGACCAGTAGAACTGCGTCTCGTCCAGGCCGGTCCCGGCATTCAAATCGTGCGCCCCATTGGCATCGGCCACTTCGGTGAACTGGTTGGGGATGACGTACTTCTCCGCCTCTGCCTGCGCTTCGACGAACGCCTTGTGTAGCTCCGCAAGCTTCTTCTCGTCGCGCCCCACCTGCTTCAGGTATTCGGCTTCGTAGGCATCGTTCGCCGCCTCCACCTTGGCCAGCGCCACCTTCTCTGCTGCGTAGTCCTTGGTGCCAATCTCGCTTGTGCCCTTGAAGGCAAGATGCTCGAACATGTGCGCCAGGCCGCTCTCGCCCGAAGGGTCGTTCACGTCGCCCGCATCGATAAACGTCGAGAAGCTGAACACCGGAGCCTCGGGACGTTCGCAGACGATCAGTGTCAGCCCGTTGGGCAGCACTTTGGTCGTGGTCCTCTGTTCGAAGCTCTTCAGGTCCTGTCCCTGCGCAACCGCGAACGACAGGACCGCCAGCATCGGGACCAGAAAACTCTTCATCATCCAACTCTTCCATATCCAGGAAAAGGCTCTGCTTCGCATCCAGTCTCCTTGTTCAAAACAACGGGAGCCGCAGCAACGCGCAACTGCGTACTCTTCCAAACTATGTCTCTTGCCTTGGCAGGGTCAAACCCGCAACAGGGAACACAGCCCGCCACATCTTATCTTCGAACGGGTCTTTCCCCTCTCGTCTCCCCGGCTTGTAACCGCAAAAGGCGCATCGAACAGTTTTTCTGTTCCCTGTTCCCTGTCCTTATCCACCCACCGCCTTGGCGAACCAGTAAAAGAAATCCAGAGACTTGAAGTACGAATCCACGGGAAGCCGCTCATCGCGCCCATGCGCACGGTCGTCGTCCCGCTCCAGCGCAATCCCCGAAAAGCCACAGCAGGGAATTCCCGCCTGCGCAAAGTAGATCGAGTCGCTTGCTCCGTTCTCCATCACCGCCGTCACCGGAATTCCCGGCCAGAGCTCATTCGTCAGCCGGGTCAGCGGCTCAAACACTTCGGCAATCGGAGCCGGCGGCACAATTGCCTTCCGGTTCGGAGCCGTGTCGGTAACATCCCCTGAATCGGAGACGTACTTCACCGTCAGTTTGCTGTCTCCGAAAATCCCAATCAACTTCTGCCGAATCTCTTCCGGCGAATGGCCCGGAAAAATCCGGCAGTTCACAATCGCCTGCGCTGTCTGCGGCAGAGCGTTATTCGCCACGCCGGCATTAAGCCGTGTGGCCACGCACGTCGTCCTGAAGTTCGAGTTGAAGCTCGGCTCGGTGCTCAACCGTGCCGCCGCGGCTAGATCCGGCGGAGTGGCCAGAATCGCCCGCATGTCGGCTGCCGTCCGTCCCGTCTCCTGCCCGGCGAGCTCGCTGAAGTAAGCGCGCGTCACCTCATTCAGCTCGAACGGAAACGTGTACGCCTCCAGCTTGCCGAGTGCGGCCGTCAGTTCGTATATCGCATTGTCGGGCCGGGGAAGGGAACTGTGGCCGCCGCGATTCACCGCCGTAATCCGGTAGTCCGAATACACCTTTTCCGTAGCCTCAACCGCTGCGACCACCGCCCGTCCATGCACCAGCTCCACGCCACCCGCGTCGGGGTTAATCACAAACGCCGCGTCCACCAGGTCGCGATGCTGCTCCACCAGCCACTGGGCGCCATCGAATTCTCCGCCTTCCTCGTCGGCGGTGAGGGCAAGAATCAGGTCGCGCTTCGGCTTATAGCCTTCCCGGCGCAGGCGCAGAAACGTGGTCACCAGCGCCGCGTCGCCGTCCTTCATGTCCTGCGTTCCGCGTCCGTAGTAGTAGCCGTCTTTTTCGACAAACTCAAAAGGATCCGTCGTCCAGTCCGCCCGCAGCGCCTCCACCACATCCATGTGGCACAGAAACAGAATCGGTTTTTCGGTCGGCGTGCCCGCTGCCCTCATCCTGACCACCAGATTCTGTTTGTGCGGGTCCGGCCCCAGCAACAGCACATCCTCGGCCGCGAAGCCTCCCTCCAGCAGGCGCTTCCGCATCGCCTCCGTGGCCGTAGTCACATTGCCCCGAGGCGTATCGGTGGTGTTGATCTCGATCAGCTCTTTCAGAATCGAGCGCGCCAGGGCGCGATCCTCCGGCGAAGCCGTGGGCAGCGGATTCTGGCCAAGCAGTGGCAGGGAAACACAGAACGCTAGAGTGCCGGCAGCAATCAGGACAAGAGAGGAAGCACGCAGCATGAACCAATTGTACGGTTGCCCGCTATCGAGAGTAATCTACGAGGTCAACATTTCTCTCCTCGCCCAGTCCCCACCCAGTTCAGGAGCCGAAGCCCGCAACGGGCGCATTGAATCATCGATCTTTCGATGCCGGGCCGCTTCTCCAAAACGCGCCAGAAGTTCAACCATTCACAAAGACTTCTCGCCGCGGAAAGGGCAAATGCTCTACTCTTGCCATTGAGCGCATGAGCCGTATCGCAAAGAAAATCCGGAAGGCAACCCTCCTGGCCCTCGAGCACGACGTCATCAATACCGCCAAGGCCGCGGCCTATTCGGGGATGCTGATGCTGTTTCCCGCACTGCTGGTGTTGACCACGCTGGTGGCCCAGGTGCAGCAGGGACCGACTCTGGTCGGCGAGATGCGCTCCGTCTTCGAGCAGTTCCTGCCTACTGACACCATGGATCTTCTCCAGTCCTACATCCTCACCCGCCGCATCTACTCCGCCCAATTGCTTCTGTCCGCCATCGGCCTCAGCATCTTCGCCGGCCTCGGCACCATGCTGTCGTTGATGGAGGGCTTTCGCAGGGCATACCAGATTCCCCGTGAGGACTGGGGATTTGGCGAACGGCGGTTACGGGCGCTGTTGCTGGTGCCCATCGCGCTTGTCCCGCTTTCGGTGGCCACTTTGGTCATCGTTTTCGGACATCAAATCGAAACGTGGATGATCGAAAATGCCGGTCACGAGTTGCGCCACATCGTGCTGTTCTTCTGGCGCATGGTGCGATGGTCGATCGCATTGCTTACCAGCATTACAGTGCTCACCGCCGTCTACCACTTCGGCACAAAGAGGACGGAACACTGGTTGCGGGTGGGGCCGGGCGCCGTTGCCGGCACGCTTATATGGTTTCCAACCACGCTGGCCTTCGGCTGGTATGTAACCCGCGTCGCCGACTACTCCATGTTCTACGGATCCTTCGGCGCCGGCATCGCCACCCTGGTCTGGCTCTATATCACCGCATTCAGCGTTCTGGTCGGAGCAGAGCTGAACGGAGTTCTTTATCGAGACCGCCAGGACCAGACGACCGCGCAAATGTTCTCCGAACCAGAGAGCGAATCAACGTCAAAGAGCCAGTGACGGCGCGAGCCAGCCAGCGCATCCCAAGCGCGCGGCTCGGGTTCATCGGGCTGGGTTCGCCAGGCAGGTCGAATTCAAGCGGCCATGTACAATAGAAGCAGTCGTTCCCCGCAATGTCTTTCTGTCCGGCTGGAAAAAGCTGCGGTAGAAAACAGGGCTTCAATACAAGGCCGTTGAAAGTTTCCGCAGGGTCTAAAACCTTCGTCTGTTTTAATTTGCATCCGGCGCGCGATCTGACCTGACCCGGCCCGGCCCGGCCCAGAGGGCACCCCGGCACCCGACGCCTCGGTGCCACTGTTCGCCGGTCGCGCCATGACTAAGAGCCTGAGCGTGTCGCCTGATGGGGCGAGTTTTTTCCACAAGCTGTTGTGCCCCTTTTTAACCGAATTAAAGCATTTTTACTGGAGCGATCTCTATGTCATTCGCTGAATTCAGTCAGTCCGAGTCCCCGTCTCAACGCCGTGCGAAAATTGTTGCCACTCTCGGACCGGCCTCGAATACCGAGACAGTGGTTCGCGATCTGGTGCGTGCCGGCGTCGACATCGTTCGCCTGAATTTTTCCCACGGCACCCACGAGCGCAAGCTGGCAGTCATGAAGATCATCCGCAAGGTAAGCCGCGATGAGCACAAGCCGCTGTGCATCCTTGGAGATTTACAGGGACCAAAGATCCGCACCGCCCTGTTGAAAGATCACCAGCCGGTGCTGCTCAAGGCCGGCGGACGCATCACCATCACTCCGCGCGACGTTCCCGGCACGGCCTCGCTGGTCGGCACCACCTTCAAGACCCTTGCCGAAAACGTAGAGCAGGGTTCGCGCATCCTGCTCTCCGACGGCCTTATCGAATTGCGCGTGCATGAGGTGCTTGGAGACGATGTCTCCTGCGATATCGTTAACGGCGGCATGCTCGGCGAACACAAGGGCATCAACCTGCCCGGCATTCTGGTGCGCGTCCCCTCGCTCACCGACAAGGACGCAGAGGATCTTGAATTCGCATTGAAGAACGGCGTCGATGCCGTCGCAGTCTCTTTTGTCCGCACCGCCGAGGACGTTCGCCTGGTCCGCAATCGCGTTTCCGCACTCGGCTTCGAAACCTGGATCATCGCCAAGCTTGAAAAGCCCCAGGCCATCGAACACCTCGACGACATTCTCCAGGTTTCCGACGGCATCATGGTGGCCCGCGGCGATCTCGGCGTCGAAGTACCGCCGGAGATGGTGCCCGCGATTCAGAAACACATTATCCGCCGCGCCTCGGAATACGCGAAGCCCGTGATTACCGCGACCCAGATGCTGGAGTCGATGATCGAGAATCCGCGCCCCACGCGCGCCGAGGTCTCCGATGTGGCCAACGCCGTTTACGACGGCACCGATGCGGTAATGCTCTCCGGCGAATCGGCCGTGGGCAAGTATCCGGTGGAAGCTGTTTCCATGATGGCGCGCATCGTCTCTGAGGCCGAGCGCGATATGAAAGAGACCTACCAGAACGAGCCTCGCCAAAGGCAGGCGCGCCTCTCCATCGCCGAGACCATCTGCGAGGCCACTGCCCACGCCGCCGACGACCTTGACCTGCGCGGCATTGCGCTGTTTACCGAGTCGGGGCAGACCGCGCGCCAGCTCTCCAAGCATCATCCGACGGCGCCCATCTTCGCCCTCAGCCCGGTCGAAATCACCATCAATCGGATCAGCCTGCTGTGGGGCACCACGCCCATCCTCTGTCCCAAGATCAACAGCACCGAGGCCCTGGTGGATTGCGCCGAGAGCCTGCTGGAGCAGAACGGCTACGTCCGTTCCCGCGAAGTGATTGCGGTCGTGGCCGGCACGCGCACCAAGTCCGGTTCCACCAACTTCATGCGCCTGCACGTAATGGGCGACAGCCGCCTGGAAGGCGCGCGTTTCCATTTCACCCGCGACCAGGAACCGGCGCTGGCGGAGGCCAAAGCAAAGCGGTCCACGGTCCGCAAGCCCAGGGTGAAGACATACCAGAGACTTCCGTCGCCGAATCCACCCAAAATTTCAAATCCGTAGGGAATTTCCGATTAGGCTGACGCTTTGAAAGGGCACGGCGGGGGCGCCCTCTGGGTCGCCGTGCCGAAAACGCGACAGAACCAACGAGGGCTTTAGCCCCCGAGGGAATTTTCCGCTTGGTATATGCCGCAATCGGGACTTCCATAAAATCAGCATGGGTTGGGAACCGGGCGGCGGTCTTCCAGGATCAACTGAATGGCAGCGCCCAGACTCTCGCGGCACTCCTCAACAGTGCGTCCTTGTCCGTTGGCGCCGCGAATTTCCGGGCACCAGGCGACGAACCAATCGCCGTCGCGTTCGATGACAGCAGTGAATTCGTTTCGCATGGAACGAGTATAGACCTGCAATCGCTTTACGCTAATGCCAGACGGGGTGGAGCTTTTCGTCCACGCATTCTGGCATTGTTACTTCACGGCCGCAGCTACTTCGCCGCCAACTGCCTCAGCACGTACTGCAGAATGCCGCCGTGCTCGAAGTACCCGATCTCCTGCGGCGTATCGATGCGGACCACTGCGTCAAAAGTCTTCACCTTGCCATCGGCGTTTGCGGCCTTCACTGCAATCGTGCGGCCGTTGGCAAATTTATCTTTCAGCAGCGCAGTCAATCCTGGGAAGTCGTAAACTTCCTCGCCCGTCAGCCCCAGTGACTCCACATTTTGTCCCGTTTCAAATTGCAGTGGCAAAATCCCCATGCCCACCAGGTTCGATCGATGGATGCGTTCAAAGTTCTCGGCAATCACCGCGCGCACGCCCAGCAGCTTCGGCCCCTTGGCCGCCCAATCGCGCGATGAGCCGGAGCCGTATTCCTTGCCAGCAAGAATAATCAGCGGCACGCCGCGCTCCGCATACTTCACGCTCGCGTCGAAGATCGACATTCCCTCGCCTTCGGGCAAGAGGCGCGTCACGCCACCTTCGGTGCCCGGCGCGAGCTTGTTGCGCAGCCGCACATTGGCAAACGTTCCCCGCACCATCACTTCATGATTACCGCGCCGCGATCCGTAGCTGTTAAAGTCCGCCGGCTTAACGCCATGCTCGGCAAGATATTTTCCCGCCGGCCCGTTGGCCTTGATGTTGCCAGCCGGTGAAATGTGATCGGTGGTCACCGAGTCGCCCAGCACCGCCAGCACCCGCGCGCCCGCAATGTCCGTCACCGGCGCGGGCTTGCTTGTGATGCCGTCGAAGTACGGCGCCTGGCGAATGTAGGTCGAGTCCGGCTCCCACTGGTAGACGTCGCCGGTGGGGAAGCTCAGCCCCTGCCAACTCGCATCGCCATCCGCCACCGTCGCATATTCCTTGCGGAAGCTCTCGCTGCTCAGCCCTTTTTCGATGGCCGCGGCCACCTCCGCCTGCGTCGGCCAAATGTCCTTGAGGTACACAGGCTTGCCTGCTTCATCCGTGCCCAGCGGATCGGTGTCGAAGTTATGGCCGATCTTGCCGGCCAGCGCATAAGCGACGACCAGCGGTGGGCTCATCAGGTAGTTGGCGCGCACATCCACATTCACGCGGCCCTCAAAGTTTCGATTGCCGCTGAGCACACTCACCGCAACCAGTCCGTGCTCGTCGATGCTCTTTGAAACATCCGCAGGCAGCGGCCCGGAGTTTCCAATGCAAGTCGTGCAGCCATAGCCCACCACGTTGAAGCGCAGCTTTTCAAGATACGGCAGCAGTCCTGACTTTTCGTAGTAGTCGGTCACCACGCGCGAGCCCGGCGCGAGAGACGTCTTCACCCACGGCGGAACGGTGAGGCCTTTTTCGACAGCCTTCTTCGCCAGAATGCCCGCCGCCACCATCACCGATGGATTCGAAGTATTGGTGCAGCTCGTAATGGCCGCAATCACCACCGAGCCGTGATCGAGATACCGGTCCGGGTCGACGTTGAATCGGGCCTTGACCGTGTTTTGGGCCACCGTCGTCACATGCAGCGGAATCTTTTCCGCAATCGCCGCATCGGTCACGGCGTTACGTTCCCACGCAGCAGCGGTGCGCGTCCCCAGCGGCTTGGCCGTCGGCGCCAGCAGCGATGGCAGTTGCTGCGCAAAGCTCGCCGCCGCATCTTTCAGCAGCACGCGATCCTGCGGCCTCTTCGGTCCCGCCACGCTCGGTTCAACCGCGCCCAGGTCCAACTCCAGCGTCTGTGTGTACTCAGCCTCCGGCGAGCCCGCTGTGTGGAACAGCCCCTGCTCCTTGTAGTAGGCCTCGACCAGCGCAATCTGTTCTTCGCCGCGCCCGGTCAGCCGCAGATAGCGCAGCGTCTCGGCGTCAACAGGAAAGATGCCGCACGTAGCGCCGTACTCGGGCGCCATGTTGCTGATGGTCGCGCGATCGGCAAGCGGCAGCGCGGCAATGCCCGGCCCGTAGAACTCCACAAACTTGCCCACCACTCCCAGCTTGCGCAGCGCCTGGGTCACGGTCAGCACCAGGTCCGTCGCCGTCGCGCCCTCGCGCAGTTTTCCAGTCAGCTTGTAACCCACCACTTGCGGCACCAGCATGGAGACGGGCTGTCCCAGCATCGCGGCCTCGGCCTCAATGCCGCCCACGCCCCAGCCCAGCACGCCCAGTCCATTAATCATCGTAGTGTGCGAATCGGTGCCGACCACCGTGTCGGGATAAGCAACCTGCTCGCCGTCGATCTCCGTCGTAAAGACCACGCGCGCCAGGTACTCGAGATTCACCTGGTGGCAGATGCCCATTCCCGGCGGTACTGCGGAAAAGTTGCGGAAGGCCGTCTGCCCCCACTTCAGAAATGCATACCGCTCGCGGTTGCGCTGGAATTCAAGCAGCGAGTTAGCGCCGTAAGCTCCCGCAGTACCGTACTCATCCACCTGAACCGAGTGATCGATCACCAGTTCGGCGGGCACCAGCGGATTCACGCGCTCCGGATCGCCGCCCAGTGTCTTGATGGCGTCGCGCATGGCAGCTAGGTCCACTACTGCGGGCACACCGGTAAAGTCCTGCATCAGCACCCGCGCCGGCATGTAGGCAATCTCGCGGCTGGGCTCGGCCTTCGCGTCCCACTTGGCCAGGAACTCAATGTCGCCGGCCGACACCGTAACGCCGTCCTCGCGGCGCAGCAGGTTCTCAAGCAGAATCTTCAGGCTGAAAGGAAGCCGGCTCAGATTGAAGCCGCGCGCGGTGAGCGCGGGCAAACGGTAAATCGAATACTTGCTCTTGCCGGACTCAAGCGTAGCCTTGCTTGCAAAACTATTCATCGGGGAGAGACCTTTCTATCCGCAAATCGCGCGGATGGATCTAAAAGCTCGGAGAGTTCAAGCGCAGAGCCCCCAGGTCTCGTTCTTGAAACCTGGGAAGTCGCCAATCAACGGGAATCGATTCGTCAGCAGGAAGAACGCCGTCCACGGTCGGGCCGGCCACGGCGAAAGCGCCTGAGCAGAGGCGTCGAGGAGATTCGGGTTGCGGAGCGGCTGAACATGGCTGACACCTGAATTCTAACCCGCCGCGCACACATTTGAGAATCGCGGGGAGGATTGAGCTCAAGCTTCCAATGAGGCTGAAAGCCGTACGCCAAGCGCATGCATCACTTTGAGCGCCGTCCCCAACTCAGGATTGCCGGCATTGCTCAAGGCTCGGTATAGTGCTTCGCGCGCGATTCCTGTGTCCTGGGCAAGCTGTGCCATTCCGCCCCGCGCCCGCGCCACAGCCCCCAGAGCTTTTGCAATCGAACGCGGATCGTCGCTCTCCAGCGCCTCTGTCAAATACGCCGAAATGGTCTCTTCATCGCTAAGAAAGTCGGCCGCATCGTACGGCATCGTCTTGATTCCCATAATAGTCACCCCATGTCTTCCAGTTGGCTGGCCAGAATCTTTGCGTACTTGATGTCACTGTCCTGCGTGCTCTTGTCTCCGCCGCAAAGCAAGACCATCGTCACCTCGCCACGCTGTACGTAGTAGACCCGGTATCCAGGTCCAAAGTCGATTTTCATTTCCACCACGCCGGCGCCAACGCTTCGTGTATTCCCAGGATTCCCTTCCTCAAGCCGGTCAATTCGTGCAAGAATTTTTGCACGTCCCTGCCGGTCTCGCAGGCCGCTCAGCCATGCGGCGAATTCTTCAGTGCGACGAATTTGCAATTGGCCTTGACACTTTGACACTCGGCTAATTGTAACCCATAAGTTACATGATTGCAATTCCCCGGCACACCAATTCTGGGCGGATAGAGCCGACGCCCCGGCCGCTTGCGGCTCTGCTGGAGGATGCCGGCGCGTGAGGACCTGGGGATAGCGGCTGGGCTAACAGGTCAGGTTGTAGATCAGGCCAAAGGGATCCTTGACGTAGGTTCGCGGAAATTCCGGTTCATCCTTGACGACCACGCAGCCCTTTTCGACCAGGCGTCGCACGGCTTCCCGTACATCGTCGACGGTGACCTCAAGCACCGGTCCCAGTGCCGGTCCAGGCTCGATGAAGAGGTTGATGTTCGGGCCGTGCAGTCCGATCATGCCGGGGTTAGGGTCTGTAATCGCGAAGCCGAGATTCTCGACGTAAAAGCGAGCCGCCGTCTGTGGGTCGGGCGCCTGAATCAGGATGTCGGTACCAAAGCTGTTGGCCATCGGTGCTCCTTGATTGAGGTCAGCCTATCATCGGCAAATCGCAGCCCGATCAAATTCTGAATGAACCCAAATCCAGCTCAGCCGCGCTTCTTGCCGCTGGGCCGTGATCCGCTGCGCTTTGCGCCCCCGGGTTTGCCCTTAAAGCCGGAACCCCTTGGCCCCGATTTCGAGAAGCCGCCGGGTCGGGGTTTGGACGACCCACCGGACTTGAAAGGCTTGCTTGCAGGCCGCGCGCCTCCAGCCCTGGGTTTACCGCTGCTGGTGGTGAAAGGCCGCGCCAATCCGCCTTCGCCGCGAGGTGGGCGCGCACTGCCGGTTCCTTCAGGACCACTGCGCCCAGCGCCGCCCGGACGCCCGGAACCCGCTCGATCGAAGCGGGGTTTCTCGAAGCGCGGCTTTTCAAAACGCGGCTTCGCTGGCCCCGCCTTTTCGAAGCGCGCCCCCCCGGACCTGGGCTTTTCGAATCGAGGTTTCTCGAATCCAGGTTTACCAAGGCTCGGCCTACCCGTCCGTGGACGATCGAAGGTTGGCCGTCCTACGCCGGACCGCACCGGAGGTTTGCTGAATGTCTTGGGACCGCGCGCTTCGTAACGATCCGATTCCACCGGGTCAATCCGCAGACCGCCAGGCTTGATCGGAGCGAAATCGTCCGTGGGTACTGGCGCCTCGCGGCGCGGCGCGGCTGGCTTCTTGAACGGCGGACGATTGCTCGGCGTCCCAACGCTCCCGCCCGGCTTTGCCCATGCCGGCTTACCAAATGACGGTTTGCCTGAAGCAGTTTTGCCCGCAAATGGCCTCCCCGCCGGCTTGCTTCCAAAGCTGCGGCCCGTTGCTGGCCCAGCAGGTTTTGACCCATAGGTACGAGCAGCCGGCCTGTCTCCGAACGGCTTGCCCGCCGGCGGCCGACCCTCTCCAGAGGCGCCGGGGCTAAAGCGCGCCGGGGGACGCGGGGAACGGTCGTCCTTCTTCCAAGCCGGCCGCGCCGCACCCGATCCCGCGGGACCGAACTTCCTCCCGCCGAATTTGCCCGGTTCGGCTCCTGCTCTGTTCTGAGCCGGCCGAAATCCCTCACCTGTCGGCCGCGCCGGTCGAAACGGCTTGTCTTTACCAAAAGACGGCCTGGGTCTGAACTCGCCAGAACGCTCGGCGGCTTCTGGACGCTTCTCAAATTCCTCAGGTCCGCTTGGCTCCCTTGCCGCGAACGGCTTCCCGGCTTCAAACGGTTTGCGCGCTGCGAACGGCTTGCCAGGGTTGGGACGGCTGGGCTTCGGCTTGACCGTAGGCAACTGCGCGTCAGCCAGGTTGCGCCGCCGCACTTCCTTTGCTTTCGGCGTCCGCAGCTTGCCCTCGGCGGTCAGGCGCAACGCCGCCAGCTCTTCCGGCTCCAACTCGCGCATGTTGCCGGGTTCCTGGTCCAGAACCAGTGGCCCGTAACCCACGCGGCGAATCTTCTCCACAAAATGCCCCACTGCCACAAACATCTTGCGCAGTTCGCGGTTGCGCCCTTCGATAAGCACAACTTCGTACCAGGGATTGTCGCCCTGCCGCACCTGGCGAATCCGCGCCGGCGACGTCCGCACCTGCGGCGAACCCGGCTTGCCGCGCTCAATCGAAACGCCGCCGCGCAGCAGCTCGAGTTCCGACTCCGTCGGCTGTCCGGCCACCTTCACCAGGTAAACCTTCTCCACGCCCGATCCGGCCTTGGTAAGCTTGTTGGCCAAATCGCCGTCGTTGGTCACCAGCAGCAAGCCCTCGCTCATGTAGTCCAGCCGGCCCACCGGATAAAGCCGCTCGCGCATCTTGTCGAAGAACTGCATCACCGTCGGCCGCCCCTCGGGATCCTTGACGGTGGTGACAAAGCCCTTGGGCTTATTCAGCACAAAGTAGCGCAGCCGCTCGGCGCCGTGCAGCAGCTTGCCATCCACGCGGATGTGGTCGCGGTTGGCGTCGGCCTTGGTTCCCAGCGTTGTGACCACCGCGCCGTTCACCTGCACGCGCCCCTGCTCGATCATCTCTTCTGCTTTGCGTCGGCTGGCCACGCCGGCCTGCGACAAAATCTTCTGCAGCCGCTCAAGCTTCGCGGGAGGCCGCTGTGCGGGAGTGAATTCCTCTTCGCCTTCTTCTTCTTCCGAGGCCTCAGCGCCGGCCGCTTCGTCCGCTGAACCCTCCTCAGCAGCGACCTCAGCCGCAGGCTCATCCGCCAGCAGAGTTCTAGCCTCGCCATCGGTCGTGTCGCCAATCGGGTCGCCTATCGGATCATGAACCGCGTCTCCAATCGGGTCGCCAGTTCCGCCGGTCAGCGTGGCCTCCGGAGTTTCAGCTCCCGGTGCAGCCTTTGCTTTCCGCGGTGTAGCCTCTGCTTTCCGTTTGATCGGCTTGGTCTTCGGTTCGCCGGTTTTGGCGGACTTCGCGGCTTTTTTCGTTGCCATGGGGAATTGCCTCTGTTTCTGCTTAACTTGTGGGAGGAGGCGCACCAGGCGCGGCCTCGGGTGTTACTTCGTCTTGAGGGCTTTCAGCAGGCTCTTCGCTCCGCGCTGCATCGAACTCCAGGCTCGGATCTTCCCTCACCGCAGGCGAGGCATCCGCCTGCCCTGCCAACTCCGGTTCGTCCAGCTCGATGGCCGCCATCTTCTCGAACTCCTCCATCGAAGGCAGCTCGGTTACATCCTTCAGGCCGAAGCGCATCAAAAACTCTTTGGTCGTTTTGTAGAGAATCGGCCGTCCGATCACCGGCTTGCGCCCCGCGGTCGCGATTAGCTTGCGCGCCAGCAGCGAACCGAACACGCCCGACGAATCCACGCCGCGAATCTCATTCACCTCGGGCGCAGTCACAGGCTGCTTGTAGGCGACCACCGCCAGCGTTTCCAGGGCCGGCAGCGAGAGTTTCAGCGCGGGCTTCAAACTCTTCACGAAGGAGCGAACCGCGTCGTGACACTCGGGCTTGGTGGCCATGCGGTAGCCGCCGGCAATCTCGCGAATCTCCACGCCGCGATTGTCGGAGGCGTATTCGGCAATCAATTCATCGAGCAGTTGCCGCAGAATGCCCTTGATCTCGCGATCGCGAAGTCGGGCCTCGCGCTTCCGGGCAGCTTCGGCGGCCGCTTGGTCGGATTGCGCGGTCTCAGCTTCCGCGTCTGAAACCGGTTCAGCGCTCTCGTCGGCCTCATGGTCCAGTTCGGAGTCTTCGCCCTCGGCAAGCGTCGAAGCAGTCTCGCCGGCCTCCGCCTCTGGGCCAGTTTCTAAAACAGCCTCGGCGGCAGCCTCTTCAGCCGCAGCCTCAGCCACCAGTTTTCCGGCCTCTTCAGTAAATTCAAGCTCCGCGGGTTCGGCTTCCCCCGCCAGCAGGTGGTCAAATTCGGCGTCTTCCGGGGACGCGGGTGCGGTGACTTCGGCAGCCAGGGCCACAGCAGCTTCCTGCTCTGCCTTCCACTCCAGCGCTTCGGCACTGAAGAGCAGGGCGAGTTGGGCCAGCGTGACCGGCTCTTCGGCGGCGTAGATTACGGCTTCCAGCTTTGCTTTAAGGCTCATTCGACAATAGGTACCTCAAGTATGGTACCGGATGTGGAGCGGCCCTGCGCATATGTGCGGCTTTCGGCCTGTTGAAGACCGGAAAAAAGGCGTCCAGCGCGTGCCGGACGCCTTCAAAAGCAGTCAAAAAGCCGCCTGGCAGGCTGCGGAATAACTCGATCTTGGCACAAAACCTCAGGGCTTTGTATCGGGGCACGACTGAAGTCGTGCCCTTTCAAAACATAAACGACCATCTGCGTGGCGGGCACCACTAGGCAGTGGCCGGCTGCTCAGCCCACGAAACAGCCTCAATGTAGCACTGAACCAGTAGCTTCGAATCCAGCTTGTAGGCCGTCACAATCCGGTCGCAGGCTTCCCAGTCGCCATGCTCGTGGAACTCCAGCCAGGCAAGCAGTTTGCGCTCCGGGTTCATGGTTCCCGCCAGAGCCTCGCAAATCTGGCCCCGCAGCGGGAGAATCGGCACAATCTCTTCCATGGGAACCCCAAGCATGGCCGGCAGCAGGCTCAGCATCCCCAGCAGGTACTGCTCCCCGGCATCCGGGCCAAACTTGCACGCGGCCAGTTCGCAAAAGCGCGCCCGCACCAGCGCCATGTGCAGAATCGCCGCAGGCTGGTCCCCGTTCAGTTCGCTCAGGACCGCCAGCGATACCACGCGGCGGAAGGTCGACTCGCCCAGAACAGTGATGGCCGATTCGACGGACCGCACCTCCCGGTAGATGCTGTAGATCGGCGAGTTCACCAGCCGTAGCAGCCGGTACGTCAGCGAAGCATCGCGCCGCACCAGTTCGCTCACCTTCCCGATGTCGATCGGATCGTGATACAACTCGCGCACAATTTCAAAGTGCGCCCGCCCATTGGCGGGAACCTTGCGCTTCTTCAAGAGGACTGGGTGGCAGAAGTAGTCGCCCTGGAAAAGGGTGAAGCCCATCGAGCAGGCCTTGCGATGGTCCTGGTAGGTCTCCACCTTTTGCGCCACCATCACCACCGAATTCGAAGCCGCCTTCGAGATCTGCTGCTTCTCTGCCTCGCGAAAGCGCGCGAAGTCGAGTCGCACGTAGTCGGCCTGGTTCAGAAGCGGGTGCGGACTATCTTGCCATGCGAAATCATCCAGCGCCAGACGAAAACCACGGGTTTTCAGAGCCTGGCAGGCTTCAACGAGCCTGGGTCCCGTCTCCAGGCTCGCCGGCACTCCCAGCACAGTCAGCGCCGGCGAAAGAACCAGCACCGAGTTCTCGGTAAGCGCCTCCGCTGTGCAGGTGATAAACGCAGGCAGGCCGTTCGTCAGCCGCTCCAGCCCGAAGATTACTTCATTGTCCAGCATGGTCTGCACAGCCAGCTCGGCATCCCGGTGAAGCATCACCTCGGGAGCATTCCGGAAGAGCAGATCGTATCCGTGCACGCGCCCTTGCAGGTCGAGAATCGGCTGGCGCGCCACGTACCGCACCTCGCCGGCCAACTCCGGCAGAGCGGTTCCCTTGCTGTTCGCCAATCCGGCCTGCGCTGCCATGCGGATACTTCCTCATCGCGGTTCGGCCTTTGCCGCAGTGGGAAACCGCATCCGCAAAGGGAGCTCTTCTTTCAACAAGAGACCATGCGCTGCTGGAATTGCCCTGCGATTGGTTGGACCGCTCCAGTCGTTCATCGGCAGGGATCGCCGCGCACTTAAGAGACTGTCTGGATTCGAAGCGATCGGTTACGCGAGCCGCGTTACGACAGGGTGCGGAAGAGGAAGTAAAGCAATCCGGAGAGCAGCGCGGCCGCAGGCAGCGTCAGAACCCAGCCGGCGGCGATTTGTTTGACCGTCGACAACCGCAGGCCGTTGCCGTTGGCTGCCATCGTCCCGGCCACACCGGAACTGAGAATGTGGGTGGTGCTCACCGGCAATCCAAACTTGTCGGCGGCAAAGATGGTCGCCATGGTCACGAGGCCGGCGCTTGCGCCCTGGGCATAGGTCAGGTGCTCCTTGCCGATCTTCTCGCCAACGGTCACCACCACCCGCTTCCACCCAACCATGGTGCCCAGGCCCAACGCCAGCGCCACGGCCACCTTTACCCAGTCGGGAATGAACTTGGTTGCCTTGTCCAGCTTGCTCTTGTAATCGCCGAGCGCGGCGGTCTCCTGCGCGGTGAACTCCGGGTTGTGGTTCTTCTCCATCAGGCGGAGCGCCTCGCTGGTCAGGTACATGTCGTTGCGCACGTTGGTCTGGTCCTGCGGAGGAACCGACTTGAACTCTTTGTACTGCACCACTTCACGGTTCACTTCCGCCACCAGTTCCCTGACCGCGAGTATGGTGTCCGGCTGCAACTGCCGGGTGCGCAGGTAGTTGGTCACTTCAGCGCGAGGGTCGGGACCAGGGACGCCCGTCTTGTCCACATGCTGTTCGAGGATTTGCCCTGCTTGCTCAGAAGAGGCAATGAAGGCCTCGATCTGCGCCGGGCTTACGGCGTGGTTCAGCGCGTAGGCCGTGGGCACCGTGCCGATCAGGATCAGCATGATCAGCCCCATCCCCTTCTGTCCGTCATTGGAGCCGTGGAAGAAGCTGACGCCGGTGCAGGTCAGCACCATCAGGGCGCGAATGGGAAACGGCGGCGGCTGGTTGTTCTTGGGCGCTTCGTAGAGCGCGGGGAAGTTGAGAAGCCGCTTTGAAATCAGAATCAAAACTCCGGCCAGCGCAAAGCCCAGCAGGGGCGAGATCAGCAGCGCCTTCAGAACCTTGATGACCTGCTGCCAGTCCAGTCCCGAAGCGCCGCTGTGGAGAGACAAAACCTGGTTGGCCAAGCCCACGCCGATGATCGATCCGACCATGGTGTGCGAACTCGATGCCGGCAGGCCGAACCACCATGTGCCCAGATTCCAAAGGATGGCGGCGATCAACAGCGCGAAGACCATCGCGAATCCCGCCCCGGAGCTGACCTGAAGAATCAGTTCGACGGGAAGCAGCGTGACGACCGCAAAGGCAACGGTGCCCGTGGATAACAGCACGCCGGCCAGGTTGCAGATTCCGGACCACACCACGGCGACGTTCGGCTCCAGGGAGTGGGTATAGATGACCGTGGCCACGGCGTTGGCTGTGTCGTGGAAGCCGTTTACAAATTCAAAGCCGAGAGCAATCAGCAGCGCCAGGGCCAGCAGCAGGTAAGGCCACGCGCTGGTAATGGTTACGTTGTCCAGGTCCTGCGCCACGTGAAACGCGATATAAGCCATGCCGCCCGTCAACGCCAGCAGGAATGCGATGATGCCCGCCCGGCTTGACCTCTTCTTCATCTTGCGGTCAAGCAGCGATTTGCCCGCGGGCATTACCTCCACTAACGTTGCGAGGTCGGCCATCAGAAATCACCACGACGGCCGGAATCGTTCCGGGCACGCCTGGGCCTCCGGAGTTGAAGCTCAAGAGCGGAATTCGAAAGCAAATAGAAAGGGGATGGCCTGTTACAGGAGTGTGAAGAGTCGGTTAAGAAGGCGTCCATAAAACCCCAACAATCGAATCATTTCCCGATTGTTTATCCGGCGATGAGGGAGCCGATGCCGCACTACGATTGATTTTACACCGGATAGGCCGAGGACGGGGAAAATGCTGGCGAGCTCAGTGGAAAAGCGGGCCGGAGAGCGGATTAGCAGGGCGCCGTGGACCGCTCGAACCATTCGGCTAGCTGCTCTTCGCTGACTTCCCCGGCGGCAAGGCCGAGAATAGTGAGGAAAGCGTCCTCCTGACTGGCATTGACCTCGGAGCCATTCACGTCAAGAAAAGCAAATGAAACCAACAGGGCAGTGCGCTTGTTCCCATCGACAAACGGGTGATTGGAGGAGATGCCTGAAGCGTACGCAGCGGCCAGGACGGGGAGGGACGGTGGGGATTCTGCGTAAGCCCAGATGTTTCTTGGACGTGCCAATGCGGATTCAAGCAATCCGGCATCCCGTAGTCCCTGTGCCCCTCCGTGCGCCGCGAGTTCAAGGTCATGCGCAATTACCGCGTCCGCTGCCTCCATCCAAATAGGCTCTTGCATTATTCGGCCAGCTTCCGAAGCGCGTCACGGTATTTTCGCATCACACGCTCGGTGGCCTCCAACTTGCGCATGAACTGCTCATCGTAGGGAGTCAAGTGTGCTCCGAAAGGTGTTTCGGACAGGCAAATCGCATCGCCCTTTTCTACCTTCAGTCGGGCCAGAATCTCCTTTGGAAGAATGATTCCTGCAGAATTGCCGATCGCAATGATCTTGGTCGTTGTGGGCATCATGGACCTCCGCACCTAGCTAAAGTATAACATAAGTTATAACAACAGGTTTACCGCCAGTCGTCCCGCGCACTGGCCAGGTCGTTATTCATCACGCTCTCAAAGCCCGTGTGTTTCTTGATGAAAATCTCGCTGAAGGCGCGGTCCTGGCGCAGCAAAATGGCTTGCAGCCTTACCAGCTCCAGCAGGGCCAGGAACATGGCGATCAGCGACCGCTCCGAGCGAGTGTGGCTCAACAGCCGGCGCAGGGCCACGGGCTTGTCTTCCATCGTCAGGCGGCGAGCCAGGAACTGGATCATCTGGCCCACGGTCACTGAGTCTTCCTGCACGTTGATCACCGGCCGGTTACGGGCCCGCTCCAGAATGTCGCGGAAGACCCTCACCAGGTCCACCGTATCGGCGGCAATCTCCGGCTCTGCGCTTTCGTCGTCCTTGAACTCGCGCATCCCGGGATTGGTCCAGGAAGCCGCTTCCAGCATCTGTTTCTGTTGCAGCATCTGGGCAGCGTTCTTGAAGCGCTCGTGCTCCAGCAGCCGCTCCACCAGCTCGCGGCGCGGATCTTCGGCGGCCTCGTCCGGCCCAGCCGGCGCGCGCGGCAGCAGCATCTTGCTCTTGATGTGGATCAGAAGCGACGCGGTGTAGATAAACTCGCCCGCCACATCCACGTCGGTCGCCTTCAACTGGTTCACATAGGCCAGAAACTGCGCCGTAATCCGCGCGATGGGAATGTCGTAGATGTCGATGTCCTGCTTGCGAATCAGGTCCAGCAGCAAATCGAGCGGCCCATCGTACACCTCGGAAACGACCACCGAGAACGGCGACAGATCGGCTTCGTTGTCACGAGTCTCCAGCTTGATGAAGGGCTTCGCCGGGGCCGCCTGCTTTGGTTCCGGCTCCGCGTCGGGCTCTTCTTCCGCCGGCGCCACTCCGGCAAAAGCATCGGCAACTACCTCGGCGCGAGTCGAATCCACTTCGTCCGGGATAGCCTCCGTAACCGCTTCGGCAACAGGCGCAGTCTCGCTCGCCGCTGTTGGCTCAGTCGCTGGCTCCGGAACTGGCTCCGGAACTGGCTCCCGAGCTGGCTCGTTGATTGGCTCGTTCCATTCCATGGGCTCGTTGACCGGCTCCGGGACCTCTTCAGCCACCAGCTCCGCTTCAGGTGCTGCTAACTCGGCAACCGCATCTTCAGGCGCGGCTTCGGTCACAGCCGCCGCCTCGTCGATAATGTCAGCTTCGTCAATTGCAGCTTCGTCCGCTTCAGGTTGCCCTACCGCCTGTTCCGGCAGCCAATCGATTGCCGGCTCATTCAATTCTACGGACGAATCGGCCAACTCCGGACCGGGCTCATCGGCAAAAGTGATTTCCTCACTCATGGCCGGCTCAGCAATGGCATCAGCCTCCGGCTCCGCTTCGGCGACTTGTTCCAGAGATTCTCGAGGCTCCTCAACGGTCTCGATAACTGCTTCTTCCTCAGCGGAAACTTCCACCGGAGCCTCGTTCTCAACCACAGAATCCTCAATCGTTTCATGCTCCGGCGAACCCTGGCCTGCAACCTCAGCCGAAGCCTCAAAGGCAATCTCCGCCGAAGTGTCGTAGGCGACCTCAGCCACGCCATTCACTGCTGGCGCATTCAGAGGCTCATCGCGAATCTCCGCCTCCACTTCGGGCTCGTTGGGCGTTTCGATCGCAGCAGCGCTCTCTTCCGCAAACTCATTCGTCGAAGTCTCCGCAGCAACTGCCTCGACTGCAGCTTCGATTTCCTGCTCTTCCTGCGGTGCTGGTGTGGAAGAAGCAGGCTCGGGCTCGTGCGACTCTCCAATTTGCTCTTCGACTTCAGCCGCAGCCACATCGACGTCTTCGGCCTCACCATCGCTTTCAATGTCAGCTGAAAAACTCGTCCCGGCGGTAGGCTGGGACTTTAGTCCCGGTACCAGACCCACAGAATCGACGAGGGCTTCAGCCCCTGAGGCATGCTTTTCGGACTCTTCGCTCAATCTCTGCCCATTTTCATCACGCTGGTCAGTCTCACGGATGCCTTCAGCCTCAATCGGGGGCTCCAAAACTCCAGATTCCGCCGCGGCGAAAACGACAGGCTGTGATTCGATAACCGTTTCGGAGATCTGTACAAACGCCGGGGACTCTTCGTTCAATTCTGCGTCTTCTTCCGGATATTCTTCCTGACCGGCAATGATCTCCGGATGATTTGCAGCTTTCTCTTTTTTCGGCCGCGAGAAAAGCCCGAATCCCGAGCGAATTCCGTCCAGAGCGTAACTCAAAGCCCTGCGCCACCACGGGAGTTTCTCTTCGTCCATCTGCATTCTCCCGGCGGCTCAAGCCACACTCACTGTCCGGCTCCGGTCGACAACGTCATTTTCATCGCCGAGCGCACTTCGGCCATGGTCTGTTCGGCACGGGCAGTGGCGCGAAGCGAGCCGTCCTTCAATATCTCTTCCACCTGCGCGTTGCTGTAACCCGCGCGCCGCTCCTGGATCGGTTGCAGAATCTTGACCAGCGCATCGGCCGCCCAGCTCTTGCATTCAATGCATCCGATTCCCGCCGTGCGGCAACCCTCATAAACCTTAGCCAGCGTCTCCGGCGTCGAGAATACCTTATGCAGATCGCCCACCGGGCACTTATCCGGGTCGCCCTTATCCGTGCGTCGAATGCGCGCCGGGTCGGTCACCATGGTCTTCAGTTTCTGTCGCACCACCGGTTCCGGGTCGGTCATCTGAATTGTGTTCCCGTAGCTCTTTGACATTTTGCGGCCATCGGTGCCGGGCAGCTTGGGCGAAGGCGTCAGCAGCACCTTTGGCTCTGGAAGAACTTCGTCGTCTCCGAGTTTGCCAGCCGCGGCGGGTTTGTAGAACTGATTAAACCGCCGCGCAATCTCGCGCGTTATTTCCACGTGCGCCTGCTGGTCCTGGCCCACGGGAACAAACTGCGGCTGATAAAGCAAAATGTCCGAGGCCATCAGCACCGGGTAACCGAGAAAGCCGTAGGTAGTCAGATCCTTGTGGGCCAGGTTCTCCTGCATCTCCTTGTAACTGGGCACGCGCTCCAGCCAACCGAGCGGAGTAATCATGCCCAGATAGAGAGGCAGTTCGAAGTGCGCCTTCACCTTGCTCTGCAAGAAAATGGTCGACCGCGCCGGATCGAGCCCGGCGGCAAGAAAGTCCAGCGCCACTTCGAGCGTATTGGGCGCAATGCCCGAAGTGTCGGCGTAGTCGGTGGTCAGCGCATGAAGGTCGGCGATAAAAAAATAGCACTCGTACTCGTCCTGCAACTTGACCCAGTTGGCCAGCGCCCCCATGTAGTTGCCGAGGTGGAGCTTGCCTGTGGGGCGCATGCCGCTGAGCACGCGGGGACGAGGAGATGGGATTTGAGGTTCAGGCATCTTGATCTTCGCTTCCAGGGTGGCGTCACAAAGGTGCCACCGTCTTTAAAGAAAATGGCTCAATAAGGCTCATTCCATTGTACCGGCAAGCGAGCAGTCGGAAACCTCAAGAACCTCTGAATAAGCCGTCGTTTTGCAAGGGCACGAATTCACCGACTGCGAAAAATTGGATCCAGCACAGATCCTCGAAAGCTTTGTAACAGGGCATGACTTGACGGGGTCCCCGGCGACAGGTCTTCGTCGCTGGGGTGGCTTGAGTCGTGCCGCAAACGGCCCAAAATGACTGTGGGCTCTAGCCCCTGGGGGAACACTAGGTGCGAAATAGAACTCAATCGGAGATTCCCTAGATGTGGATAAGCGCGAAGTACACCAGCGCCAGCGCCGGCCGCAGCAATATCGACATAATGAAGCCTCCCACAAAGATCATGAACAGGTAACTGACCCATATGGGAATCCGGTCGTAAGCCTGCATGGCGTTGTAGGGGAGAAGATTGCGCAGCACACGGCTCCCGTCAAGCGGCGGAATCGGCAGCAGATTAAAAAAGAAAAGCGACAAGTTGATCAGTACGGCCAGGCTGCACAGCAACGCCACCGGCTGAATGGTTAATGGGGCCCCAGGGCTCAGTGCGGCAATGAAAGACGACTGCACGATCATGCGGCCATCGGGAAGTGCAACGGCCATAATAGCCAGAACGCTAAAAGCTAACAGAACCAGCACCACGTTTGACAGCGGACCCGCCAGCGTAGTCAGGTTGTCGTCGCGCACAATCTTGCGGAAGTTGCGCGTGATCACCGGCGTCGGCTTGGCCCAGCCCACCAGGAATCCGCTGAAGAAGGTGAATCCGATAAAGGGCCCGAAGATAATCAGTGCAGGAAACAGCAGCGTGCCCACCGGGTCCACATGGTACATGGGGTTGAGCGTGATACGGCCTTCGAGGCGCGCCGTCTGGTCCCCCAGGCGCGAGGCCATCCACGCATGCGCGCACTCGTGAAAGCTGAGCGAAAACAGCAGCAGAACAAACTCGAAAACGGCAATAAGAAAGCGTGTTTCTAGCAATCGAACTCTCCACAAGCTGGAAAGCTCAGAGTAGCATGGTGGGTCCGGTGGGCTCTACATCCCGCGCGCCGGAAAGGCGCCCACCGCTTCGCCCTCCGCCACGTTATGCCCGGCCAGCACAATCGCGTGGCTGGCGATGCGGGCGCGGGGCCCGATGACCGTCGGCGCCAGGGTGACCTTCTCAAGGTCTTCAGAATCGTAGGACTGCGAATAGATCCGCGAAAACGAGCCGATCACAGCCTCTTTGCCAATGGTGATGCCGCCGCGGTCGTTCAGCAGCGCTCCCTGGCGAATCGTCGCTCCGTCGCCGATCGACAGGTTGTACCCGAATGTGAGTTCGACGCCGTGGTAGATCTTTACGCCCGAGCCCAGGTGTTCGAAGATGTGCCGGCCCAGCATGCAGCGGAAACGCAGCCCCAGCCAGTGGTTCAGTCCGATCGGCGAACGGTCGAACATCTTCCAGAACCACAGCAGTGGCTTCCGCCGGGCGTAGCGTTCGCGGTCGGTGTCTGGAAAGTATTCCGCCTCCAGCGTCACATTGGCAGGGTCCAGCGAAAGCGCGAGTATAGTGCCGGGCAACTCCGAGGTCAGCGTGATGCTGTTCTTGATGCCGTGCGGGCGGCCCAGGTAAAGCTGGTGAAGCTGGTCGCGCACAATCTCCGAGCGCCGTTCAGGAGAACTGTGGCGGACGAGTTCGTCATCCAGAAACTGGAGCCAGCGGCGATAAACCTCTTCAGCTTCGGGTGCGGGATGCGGGATGGCGTTCGCAGATTCCATTGGTAGTGAAGATACACCAAGCGGGAGGATTGTTATAAGCCGCGCCTACTTGCGTCCCTGAATAGTCTTCGGGTTCACGCCGGCTTTCTTCATGGCTCGCTTGGCGGCGATCTCGTGCATCTCCCTGCCCAGCTTCGACTCGTTGATGGCCACCTGTATGCCCAGGTTGATAATGTTGCTCGTGCCC
>Ga0181520_10002800_pt1 | contig 31762 bp, 25 predicted proteins | sample PEATcosm2014_Bin_29_FD_132451 | JGI IMG/M metagenome (GOLD analysis project Ga0181520, IMG submission 132451) | Peatland microbial communities from MTU Mesocosm Facility, Houghton, MI, USA - PEATcosm2014_Bin02_30_metaG | ecosystem: Environmental > Terrestrial > Soil > Wetlands > Peat | place...
ATTCGAGGGCATTTTGGTGAGAACGGGCGCATCAGTGGGCCTGAAGCAGCCATCAGGCCCAACCCAAGCCCTGAATCATCCGCCGAACATGAAGCAGGCCGGACTTTTGCAATTGGCTCAGGAAGTAGAATATCGGCCCAGCACGGGATGAGCAAGAGCTATTATGCCGCTGCTCCGTTCGCACGGCGGAGCGTGCGAGGAGAGCGATGAGTAGCGCGGTAACCCAATATGTATTAAGGAGAACTCATTATGTCTGAAGAGGAACGGGAAGTTGAAGCGAAGCACAAGGTACGCGTTCATATTGACGAGCATTGTTATGAGTCGCCTAATCCGACCACCGGCAAGGCGCTCTACGAACTCGGTCGCGTCCTCTCAGGTCGCGAACTGTATCGGGAGGTGACCGGCGACCGGGAGGACCCACCGATCGAGAACGACTCAGAGGTCACCCATCTGAAAGAGGACGAGCACTTCCACAGTGGCCCTCTCCAGGCGTTGACGATCATCGTCAATGGTCGGAAGAGGGAGGTCTCGACGAGAACGCTGTCGTTCGACCAGATCGTCGCTTTGGCATTCAGCCCGGTGCCGGTGGGGCTGACCGTGTTGTTCACGATTACCTACAGAAGAGGCCCGCTCGAGAACCCCGAAGGGACGTTGACCGAGGGCGCGAGCGTCAAGGTTAGGAATGGGATGATCTTCGATGTCACAGAAACTAATAGGTCATAGCAGCGACCTCAAGCGTCTGCGCGACGAGGGCTACGATGTGGAAATCCGGTCGAGCCACCTGCTCGTGAAGGACGTGCCGTACGTGAACTCGCGCACGGAGGTCAAGCGTGGGATTCTCGTTTCGACGCTAGCGCTGGCGGGTGACCGCACGACGACACCGGACACCCACGTTGTCCATTTTGTCGGCGAACATCCCTGCCGTGTCGATGGCACGGAGATCGACCAGATCAAGAACGCCAGTGGCGTCACGACCTTGGCCGAGGGTTTGGTCGTGGATCATATGCTCTCAGCCAAGCCGAACTGCCCTTACCCGGATTACTACGCCAAGATGACCCACTACGTCACTATTCTGTCCGGCTTTGCCGAAGTGGTCGAGCCCGGCGTTACGGCGAAGACCTTCCGGCCCATCCAGGCCGAGGGGGGCGAGGAGGTTGTGGTGTTCGCATATGTAGATACAGCCTCCAGTCGGGCCGAGATCACTTCGATAACGGAGAAGCTGGCAGCCGTCAGGAAAGTTGCAATCGTTGGGCTGGGCGGAACCGGGGCTTACGTGCTCGACCTCGTCGCTAAGACACCCGTTGCGGAAATCCATCTCTATGACGGGGACGCGTTCCTGCAACACAACGCCTTCAGGTCGCCCGGCGCGGCGTCGATTGAGGAACTAGACGCGCAGTTGTCAAAGCCTGCCTACTTCGGAAGTGTGTACGCGAAGATGCATAATGGCATCGTCACCCACGAGGTCTATGTTGGGGAAGGGAATGTTGACGAATTGAAGGACATGGACTTCGTCTTTCTCTGCCTCGAAGGGTCGGTCAAGGAGTTGCTTATCGAGAGGCTGGAAGCCTTCGATACGCCGTTCATCGACGTCGGTATGGGCGTCTACCGGAGCGAAGATTCGTTGGGCGGCATCGTGAGGGTCACGGCGAGCACGCCAGCGCAGCGCGACCATGTACGAAGGAGGATTTCTTTCTCCGGCGACGCCGACCGCAATGAGTATGAGGCCAACATTCAGATTGCTGACCTCAACGCTCTCAACGCCTCGTTGGCGGTCATCAGGTGGAAGAAGCTTCTCGGTTTCTACCAAGATCTGGAGCACGAGTATCATTGCACCTACACTATCGGCGGCAACAAGCTCCTTAACGAAGATCAGAAACCATGAGACGAGAAAGAACCCTTACACATGAATTCGTCGAGTTCATCCCTGACGTTCTGCAGGATGGGACGCTATATGTGTCGGTTGAGTACGCAACGGCGGTCCACAAGTGTTGCTGCGGCTGCGGAGGGGAGGTAGTCACTCCGCTCAGTCCCACGGACTGGACGCTAAGTTTTGACGGCAGAACGATCTCGCTTGATCCCTCGATTGGGAACTGGGGCTTTGAGTGTCAGTCTCACTACTGGATAACGAACAACAGGGTTCGGTGGGCCGCTCGGTGGTCCCCGGAGAGGGTTGCGGCCGAAAGGGCTCGTGACCGATCTGCGAAGGCGAGGTACTTCAATACAACTGACGATGCTACCCGTAGCCCACAGGGCCCAACTGATAAGGCCAGACGCGGTCTTTGGCTTCAGTTGAGGAAGTGGTGGTCGTCGTGGCGCGGATAGGCAGGGGCATTCAACCGTCTTCCTGCGCATGGACAAGTGCCCCCTGGCCTCATCAGGAACTCCATACGGGCACTCGCTGCAACTGACGGATTCTCGTCTGGCAGAGAGAATCAGCGTCTCCTGCGCGAGGTCCACGGCAGCGGCCTCGCCGCACCCGAGGTGACGCAGGAACCGGGTGACGGTCTCCCTCAGGCGCAAGATCAGCGTGCGGAAGACCCATAATCGCCTTTCTGGGTCGCGACCACGAGTTCCTCACCTGTTCGCAGATCAGGCATACGGGTCTCGCGAGAGTGTCTGCTTATGCTATCGTGAATCCCGGATGCTTCCTACATCGCAGGCATCAGTCGGCAACGGCAGCGATGGCCTCCGCCGGGGCATTGACTTCTTCGAGCCAGGCTATCAACCGGGCGTGCAGGGCATCCGCGACTTGCGGGTGCGCGGCGATGACGTTGGCTTCCGCGTATGGGTCGCCGGTCACGTCATAGAGTTCGCGCTGCCCGTCCGGGCCGATGGGCACGTAAGCCCACTGGTCGGCATAGAGCGCCGGTGTCTGCCACTTCGTCGGTGGTGCGCCCGGCGTCCTGCGCAGGTAGCTCCCACAGACGGCGCAGTCGCGGAAAGCCGGCTGTGCCTCTCCACGCAGCATCGGCGCGAACGATTGGCCGTGGAACGGCTCCGGCGGCGTGACTTGCAGGCCGGCCAGGTCGAGCAGCGTCGGCACGAGGTCGGGCGGCTGGAGCAGGACATCGACCACGCGTCCTCCCATCAGGCCGGGGGCTGCGATGAGGCAAGGAATCCGCGCGATCTCGGGGTACAGGGGCCAGCAGCGCTCGTCCCGGTCGTTGATGTTGCTCTTGCCGGTGCGGTTGTGCTCGCCGAGGCTCATGCCGTGGTCGCTGGTGAAAACGACGATGGAGTTGTCCCAGAGGCCGAGGTCGTCGATCTTCTGCAGCACTCGCCCCACCCAGCGGTCGACCACTTCGGCTTCGGCGCAGTAATGGGCGCGCAGGTTGCGGAGTTCCTCCGGGGTCAGGTCGGAGGCTTTCCCGTAGTTGGGGTGGAGCATCGGCGTCCCGGCATAGTCGGGGTCATATCGCCGGACGAAGTACTCGGGCGGGTCCCACGGCTCGTGGGGGTCGAAGAAGTCCACCCAGAGGAAGAAAGGCTCGTAGCGGTAGTTCTCCTCCAGGAACTCGACGGCCAGCCGCGCCGTCTGGGGCGCGAGGCAGTCTTCCTCCAGCCGCCAGTGCCGGTTCTCCCAGCGCGCCAGGTCCACGAGGTTGTGTCCCTGGAAGTGCTGCCCGGTGCGGGTCTTCTCGGGCGGCATCACCGACTCGATGGGGTAGTTCATCCGCAGCATGTGCAGGTCCGCTTCCTGGCCGCGAACGGCGTGCGCGGCATCGAAGCCCAGGTGGAAGTTGGCTCGGAACAGGTGCGGACAATCGCATACGAGTTGCGTCACATAGCCCGCCTGGCCCAGCAGTTCAGGCAGGTGATTCCTGCTGCTCAGCAGCCGGTCCTGCCAGCCGTACCAGGGCCAGCCGAACCGTCCGCTGGTCAAGTCGGTGCGGTGCGGGATCGTCGGGAAGCTCCCGGTAATCATCTGCCTGACATTGACCGCCCGCTCGGCGAAGCGGCTCAGTTCCGGAGTGCGCACCGGCATGGCGGACGGGCCGTACAGGTTGTCGTGCCGGAATGTGTCCGAGATGATGAGGATAACGTTCATGGGATTCCGCCTTTCGCTGTTCTCGCCGAACGCTATGGATGTAACTGCAGAAGTCGCCGCGTCGTGTGTAGGAGCGGTCTCCAGACCGCGATTGCCGTTGATATGCCGCCGTAATGACATACATCAGTCATTATCTATTTCATCACAGGGGGAATAACGGCTTGTTCGCACTCTGGAGAGTGCTCCTACAGCCTCTTGCAACTGCCTCTATGGTCTGAGTGAGTGGGAATGCTTCATCACGCTACCTGAGAAGCCCGTCGCCGAACCAGACCATCCCTGCCACGCCGACCAGCAAGCTGAGGTGCCACACGGGCTTGCGCCTGGTCAAGGCCGCAATGGCCGACAGCGCGATGGCCACTTGCGTGAAGGTAACGCAGAAGGCGAAGCTGTGATGGCGTTCAAGGAGGGCGTCTGCTTGCTTTCCGGCTTCGTCGCGTTCCGCCTCAAGCTTTTTGGCCGCACTCGCGATACCGTCCTGATCCTTCCTGTACTGCTCCGCCGCTGCGGCGTACTTGCCCGCCAGGTGGGCGAGCGCCGGGTTGGCTGACATCAGGTCCGCCGTCTGCTGGGCTCCGTTGCGCTTCACGCCCTTCGCCTGGTAGTAGCTCCACTGGTCGGAGGCCTGGGCCTGCATGAGCACCGACTCGTTCTTCTTCATCAATGCCTCGTTCACGAACGTGCCGGACCGCAGCGCCGCGATGGCGGCGATGACGGCAAGCAGAGCGGTGCTGAGCGACACCCAGCGGGTCCAGGCGCGCTCGCGCTCCTCATCCGCCCGCTCCTCGCGAATTTCGTCGATGGTCTCCTGGAGTTCCTTCGTCTCGATCTCCGGTCCCTCTGGCATACTGCTTGGTCTCCTTGCTGCGCTGCGCCCGACATTCAGTCGCATCGGCCTGGGTGGTCACGCGGTAAGTGCCTTGCGGCAGGGGTGAATCCCTCCCCCGCCCGTGGCCCATCGGGGTCGCGGCGCTCACCCGAACGCAGGTTTTCGCAGGGCGACGGGGAAGGCATCACGCCATCCTGCCCTCAAAGGAGAGCGCCGTGTCCCGCCTCGCTTGCCGAAGTCTTCTGCTCATACTGGTCGCCTCTGCAGCCGTAGCCAAGGAGGCCGATCGTGTACTCGTCGTCCGCAATGCCGACAGCGCGATCTCATGCGCCGTCGCCGATGACTACGCCACGAAACGCGGCGTGCGCAACGTCCTCACCGTTCGCTGCCAGGACGCGGCCACCGATCCGGCACGCGAGACCATCTCCTTCACCGACTTCACCCAGAGCATCGAGAAGCCCCTGCGTGTCTATCTGCTCGCCCATCCCGGCATCGACTTCATCGTCTTGACGAAGGGTATCCCGATCCGCATCGCCGATGCGCCGGACCTGCGCCACGGCACGGCCCGTATGTGCCTCGACAGCCGCCTGGCCGCCCTTGACTACGACGTGAAGCCCGGCTCCGTCAGCGTGCTGCTGACTGATGGCGGCTGGAGCGGCACGGCGTGGGCCAATCGCTTCTGGAACGCCTCCGTGCGATTCTCACATGCGAAGTGCGGCGGCTACCTGGTGACGCGTTTGGACGGGTACACGGAGGCCGATGCAGAAGCATTGGTCGCGCGAGCCCTCGCCGCCGAGAAAGCAGGGCGTGACGCCAGGGGGCGTCCGGCTGCAGGCGTGGTGTTGCTCGACCCCTGCCCGTCTTTCGGGTATGGCGACCGGTCTGCGCAGCCGAAGCTCCTGCCGCCCGCCGACCCGCTGGTGCCGGGCCAGTTGCGCGTCGTCGGCGAACTCGCCTACAGCGAATTCAACGCCGACATGCAGCACGCGTACGACCTCATCCATGCGCGCATCCCGGTCGAACTCACGAATGCCGCCACGTTCGCCGGGGACCACTCCGGCCTTCTCGGTTACATCTCATGGGGGAGCAACGACTCGCGATTTTCCGCCGTCGCCTACCACTCGCTGCGGTTCGCTCCGGGGGCCGTCGCTGACACCGCGGTCTCAACCAGCGGACGGACCTTCCTCCCGACGCAGGGCGGCCAGTCGCTCATCGCAGACCTCATCGCCCAGGGAGTTTCCGGGGTGAAAGGGTACACCGACGAGCCGCTGCTGCAGGCCATAGCCTCGCCCAGCATCCTCTTCGACCGCTACCTGCGCGGCTGGACGCTGGCGGAGAGCCTATACGCGGCCTCCCGCTTCGTCGGCTGGCAGGACATCGTCATCGGAGACCCGCTGTGTCGTCCGTACTGGGCTGGCGCGAAATAGCGTCGCAAGGGGGCTGCGCACGGCCACCCAAAACGCCAACGCCACCTCGATCAGGAGATGGCGTTGGCAAGGCCTTCCGAGTTGCGGCAGCATCCCTTACTTCCGGGGCTGTACTAGCATGAACTCGTTTCCGTAGAGGTCCTTGAACTCCGCATGGATACCCCAAGGCGCCTCTTCCGGCGGCTTATTGAACTCCACGCCGCGTGCGGTCAGTTCCTCGTAGGTCTTCTGGCAATCGTCCGTAGTAAACCCCCACATGGTTCCTTGCCCGATACGCTCCAGGAGCGTCTTGTAGAACTCCTCACCGCGCTCGCAGGGCGCGGGCTTGAGGAGCACGATCTCGGGGTCCGGCTGTCCGGGCACTCCGACTGTCAGCCAGCGCATCTCCGGCCCCATCGGCTGATCCGCGCGCTTCTCGAGACCGAGCTTGGTGGTGTACCACTCCAGCGCCTCATCCTGGTCACGCACCAGGATCGTTATGTGCGATAGTTTGAAGGTCATGTCCTACGCCTCCTCTTTCTGCTCCGTGCGCCTGAGAAACGCGACCCACGGAGAACCATACATCCCCGCCGCCTCTCTTCGGTTGAGCGAACTCAATTACAGTCTACCCATCCGGCGGCCCCGGAACCCCGGGTATCGCGTGGAGCGGGCGTCTCGTTCGTGGCCCCGACAATCTTGTCGGGGACGGCCGCGACAGGATTGTCGCGGCCACGGAAGGGGGTGAGGTCGCCGTCTCCCCCGAAGAAGGAACCCTCGCGCCGCACGAAGCATTCTATGCCAACGATCACTACGAAAGGCAGGTGCAAGATGACCTACCACCGTTATGCTCTCAGGTGGCCGTTCACCTTATTGGCGGGCGTGTTGCTCCTTGGCTCCGTATGGGCTGCGCCCGCGCCGACTGCCAACTGGTCCGTCGCGAAGCTGAAGCCCGGTATGCAGAAGCGCTGGCTTTTCGTGTGGCAGAACATGAGCGACCCGAAGGAAGTCGACCGCATGATCGCCCGCTTCCCGCGCGCCAAAGCCGACGGGTACAACGGCGTCGCTTTCTCGTACAACATCCCGCAAGAGAAAGCGGCCGAACTGAAGCAGGCCGCCAAAGCGAACGGGATGGACCTCGTCGCCATCGTCATGGGGAACGACCCTGACCGCAACTACATGGAGGGCGTGCTGTGCAAGGACGCACTGTTCGTCGTCAACGGGCCAACCGCCACTCTCCGGCAGGACAACCCGACCCAGGTCATCAATGGCGACTTCGAGGACGCGACCGGCAACCACTTCAACGGCTGGGGCTTCCAGGATGATGAGGGCGTCACCACTTTTGCCGACCATGACGTCGTGCACGGCGGCAAGACTTCACTGCGCATGGAGAGCATCGGGAAGAACCAGTACCGGCACTGCCGGATCGCGCAGCCGCTGAAGCTTCAGCCCTACCGGCACTACCGCATCTCCTTCTGGGTGAAGACCGAGAACATGGTCCCCGCCGACCCCGAAGTGAAGGTGCTCACCCCGGATGCCTCAAGCTCCATCAGCTTCCAGACCTTCCACGCCGAGGCGACACAGGACTGGAAGCATTACGACCTCGCCTTCAACAGCCTGGACCACAGTGATGCCATGCTGTACCTGGGTTCGTGGTCCGGCAAGGACGGGAAGCTTTGGTGGGACGATCTGCGCATCGAGGAGATCGGCCTCGTGAACGTCCTGCGCCGGCCGGGATGCCCGGTCACGGTGCACGGCGAGAACGGCACGACCTACGCCGAGGGGCAAGACTACGAGAAGATCGTGGACCCGCTGCTGCACCCGTGGATCGCCTATCACGATGAGCCGCCGATCAAGCTCACCGCGAACTCGCGCATCAAAGACGGCGAGCGCCTGCGGGTCAGCTACTATCACCCGATCATCGTCTACGACGACCGGCTGACGAGCTGCATCGCCGAGCCGAAGATCTTCGAGGACTGGAAAGCCGAGGTGCGGGAGGCGAACGACCTCTATCACCCCGCTGCGTTTCTCATGTCGCACGACGAGATGCGGGTGATGAACCAGTGCGCCCTATGCCAGAGCATGAAGATGACGCCGGGCGAGCTGCTCGCCTGGAATGTGCACAAGGCGGCGCAGATCATTCGCGACATCCGCCCCGACGCCGAGATCTGGGTCTGGAGCGACATGTTCGACCCGATGCACAACGCCGTGGACCACTACTATGCAGTGAATGGCACGCTCAAGGGTTCGTGGAAAGGCCTCGACCCCGGCATCGGCATCGTGAACTGGAACGGCGACAAGATGGGGGCAAACTGCGGGTTCTTCGCCGACTTGGGGCTGAAGCAGATTCTCGCCGGTTACTACGACGGCGACGAGGACGGCTCCGGGATAGCCAAGTGGCTCGCCAACGCCAGGACCGTCCCCGGCATCGTGGGCGCGATGTACACGACCTGGGAGGACAAGTACGACGCGATGGAAGCGTGGGCGCAGAAAGCCTGGGGAGGCGCAGCCGTGAAGTGACACCCCATGAGCATCGCCCCCGCACACTCCGGGACGGATGGGGGAGTTTGGGCCGCCTCCACATTCTCTACAGCCCATGCGGTTGCCTGAACTGAACAGGCCCTCCACTCGCGGAGAGCTCATCAACGCTGACTTCCGCGAAGAAGTTGGTGAGGCCTTTGCCGAGGAGGGGGGGAGGACACCCGTGTCGGCGAGGAATGGGGCGAACTCGTCCATGAGCTCGGATGCCGCAAGCAAGAGGCCGTGGCACTCGCCGCGGGTGAGAACGGCGAGGACGGCTTGGCGATCTTCGGTGATGGGGCTCCGAGTTGTCCCGACATGGGCAGCGGGCGCGAGCGATTTCTCTTGAACAAGTCGTGCCCGTCTATAATGTAACTACATTACGTTGTATGGGCGCACGGAGTAATGCCGGAAAACGATGCTCCTGCGGAAAGCAGTTGTCACTGTACGGAGAATGAGTAATACTAAAGTCGCATAACAAAGATAGGGGATAACACTCGTTTGGCATGGAGAGGCCTGGATGAGCGCAATTGACCCACGAGGGCAGTCAACAAAGGAAATGCCAGACCAACCTGGGCCTTCGCGCACTGTCCGCATTGTGCAACTGGACATCTTACGGGGAATCGCGATCCTTCTCGTCCTCCTGGTGCACAACTACTTCGTTCCCCCACAGTCCGCCGACGTGCTGGCGCCGGTGGCAGGGTTCGGATGGCGCTTTGGCACCAGTGGAGTTGATCTCTTCTTCGTGTTGAGTGGCTTTCTGGTAGGAGGCCTACTCATGCGTGAAGCGCGTCTCAAATCTCGAATCGATGTCTGGAGATTCTGCATACGGCGCGGCTTCAAGATCTGGCCGCCATACTATGTTTATATTGTGTGGCTAGTCGTCAGTTGCGGTCTCCACCCATCGACTGTCCTCTCCACGGTCAAAGAGCTTGCGCCCTGCTTCGTGCATTTGCAGAATTACGTTGGGATTCTGCACGCCAAGATGATTCACGCCTGGAGCCTCGCTGTCGAGGAACACTTCTATGTGCTGCTACCTCTACTGCTGGCCTTTCTTACGCGGCGCAGCATCCGAGGCCTAAGATTGATCCCCCCAATCATGGCTACTCTGGCGGTGGCCTGTTTAGTCGGACGGCTGATCACCATTGCTGCGGTGCCCAATACGGAGTTATTCCAGACGCATCTCCGTCTGGACGGCCTCTTCTGGGGTGTGCTCCTGGCATACCTGTACCATTTTCACCGCAACACTCTGGCGAAAATCGCCGGGCTGAAGCTTCCTCTCATCGCAGCCGGACTCGCGTTCCTGGCACTTGCCGACTATGTATCGCGCTACGGAGGGGGTCCTGGCCTTTGCGCGAGGTACACGCTGCTGTACCTTGGATACGGCTGCATCTTGGTGTGCATGATCCCCGGCTTAACTCCAGCTTGTTGGGTGGACCGTCTCTGTGCGACGCTCCCGGCGCGAGTTGTTGCGTTTGTCGGTTACTACAGCTACTCGATCTATATCTGGCACCTTCAAGCCTGGACGATCACAAGGCTGACTGCGCCTCATATTTGCCCCCCAGACGGGGCGTTGGGGTGGGTGGTCTATACGCTGATATGGATCGGGTCAGCGGTGGGCCTCGGCGTCGTATGCAGCAAGATCGTGGAACAACCAGCGCTGGCCTTGCGGGAACGCTACTTCCCCAAGCGCGCTGAGGCAATCCAGGGATAGGAAGACAGGCCGTCCCGTATCATCCCCGGCCACATTGAGAGTGGCGAAAAGACCATCAACTTGATCGAAACACACTACAGCGACCGACCGCCAATCGCAGCTAAGCAGATTCCTCGTACACGCTCTTGTAGGCGCTACTGTCTATTGGCCACTTCATACATCGTCAGAGCCCCCGGCAATGGAACCGGCCGTAGCCAGTCGGCTCCCATCCACCGCACATAAAACCCCTTAGGCGCCAACACATGCGTGATGCCGTAGGCGTTGATGACCGCTCGCGCATCGGTCTCCGAACACCCCTGACGCAGACTGGCGATCGCGGCCGACGATGCCGCGAAGGCCGGCTGAGTTAGCCAACCGTATTCGAGATCGGGAGAATAGGCTTCTGTGATGACCGGTCTCTGAGCCAGCGCGGGGTATAGGAACCAGCGCACAAGAGAGAAGGTCTCAGCGTCCATTCCACCATCGTGCTGCAAAGGAAGATCGAGGCCCGCGAGCACTGCAGTCGGCGGTGTCCAGCTTGCGACTGCCTGCAAGGAAGCGACGATGCCGGGCTCGACTCGGCTCTTGTGAGTGTAGAACCACGGGAACTGGGTGTTGGATATGACGCCAAGAATGACAACACATGACCACAAGGCGTACGGCCAACGCGGTTGTATGCGCGAGCCCACCAACGCAGTTCCGTTCGATAGCCTGGCAACGACGGTCATTAGCGACAGGACAAGGACAACCCCCAGCGCACAACCCACCTGGCCACGGTGACCGTCCAAACGCATCGCAGCGCAGGCGCAAAGCATCACAACCACGGCACCCCCGGCATACTGGATGCCTGCCCGAACAGCAGGCTCCATCGCGCGAGATGCTAACCGAGCACAGCCGGCAACGGCCAACAGCGTGGCGCCCATCGCCACAAGCATGTATGCGTATGTCATGAAACTGCTCTCTATTTCACCTACGACCCGGACAGCAATGCTGCCTACCATTACGGCGAGCAGGAATAGCGTATAGGCGCTTCTTCGCGCGCCGATAAGAGCCGCCGCAGCCAGGAGCAGCTTCACATGTAGCATCGGGCTCAGATTCAAAGCGATGCTCCTGACGCCGTGAAGGCAGGCCGCCAGCGACAGGTGCGTGGCTGCCCGCGTGCCAACTGTGTCACCGGCCATGCCGATAACATGCCACGCCAAGTGCCCGCCCCAGGCTGCCGCGATAACGCAAGACAGGCCCATGACCAGGGCTTGCCGACGCGATGCGAGGGATACCAGGCAGAGCGCTGCCAATGAAATGCCGAAGGCCGGGATATTGAACCCGACCATGGAACCCACGAGTAGCCCTAGCAATATGGCCCCAGAGGGCTTCGGGGCAGAATTGCAGCGAGCCAGCAGGCACGCGATGAGAGGCACCATCGCGCACAAGCCCAACCCTCCTATGCTCACAAACATCTCCGTACAGAAGTCCCAGCCCCATGTCGGGACTTCCAGCCGTCCTGCAAGAATGTTGCCCCCCAGAAGGCGCATGCTCGGAAGACCGCAAGCAACCACCGGCCCTAGCCAAGAAACGGACGTGCGCTGTCCTGCCGCGTTGCCAAGCGCCAACACTGGGAAGGTTGCCAATGTGAGCATAATGATGAGCAACACTGAGGGGCGCACAGACCGGAACAGCGCATCCGTAGTCGACAAGCCCAGGTGACGGGCGAGACGCCCCGCCGCAAAGTGCAGGAAATAGTGGTAGTGTATCTCCATGGAGGGCAACAAGGGGTGCTCAACCCGTGCGCTACTCTCCGCACCGGTCACCAAGGCGGCATGATAGGACGCGTCTTCATACAAGACAAGCAGGCTTCCGTCTGGCCTGACCGACATCTCATACGCCGAGGGAACACAGAACATCAAGAGTATCGCAGTAGTGACCGCCAGCGTCAGCGTGGGCACCCGCCGCTCGACGTCGGGGGTTCGCTGCCAGTCCGTTGCCAGCAGAACCAGCCCGCAAGCGCCTGCGATCAGGCTGGCCACTTCGACAACCGTTAGCGCAACGGGGCCCAGCAGACCTGCTGAGAACTGGAGGGGGACTAGAAGGCACAGCCCGACGCCTCCGCACAACGCGAGCCGTTGACGGTAAGTGAATGAGTCGAACGTCCAACGCAGCACAAGATAGCCCGTCCCGCAGCACGCCCCGAGTAACAGTGCCAACCCCGCGGCCACCTTGGGGGGAGAAGAAGCCCATGCAAGACTGGGGCCGATGGCGGCCGCCAGAAGCACAAGGACGCCAATGGGTACTCCGATGCTTCTGTGTCGTCTCATCGCGCCTACAGCGAGTCCCCAGATCGAGATTAGGGGTCGTCGAAACCCTGCCACGGTGAGGACGAGCAGAACCCAGACACAGATTAGCGCTGTTGACGGGAACAGGTTGCGGTCGCCACGCCAGTTGATGATGCCGGCGAAACGGGGAAGGTGCGAGCGCTTGCCTGCGACATCAGGAGGGCATTGAAGCACGAGGGTGGCACTGCCCGGTGAACGGGCCTCGACGCCATTGCGGTCGTGCCGCCATCGTGTGAGCAGCTCCTGGCCTGAGAAGGCGAATTGCTGTGTGCCTATGCTTACGGTAAGCCGCCGGATTTGGCCCACGAGATCGGGCGAGCAATGCAATCGCAATCCATACAAGTTGGATCCATCCACAGCCCACCGGTGCCGGTCTGTACTTGTGCCCTCCGAAGTGTCGGCCTGCCTCGGAACCTCACTTTCCCCGCCTGAACGTGTCAAGCAGGTGATCGTCAGTGGCGACTCCGGGGGAAGCGTGCCATTCATCACTACCGCAACCGAAACGGGTTCGGCGGCCTTGTGCCAGGTCACTACCAGGAAAGCGTAGAGCAGGGGAAACAGAGCAATAGCGGCTGCGGACAGCAGAAACGCGCGGACCATGCGAGGAATGCGACTCATGGACTTACCCTCTGCGACCGCCGCCGGCGCTGGCGACGGCCAGAAGTGACGTGCCGAAAGGCAACTTCAGGCGACGACCGACCATAAGCGCCTCCTGACCGAGCATGAATGTGAGAATGCCGTTCAGTAACGGGTATGAGTGAAGCCTTTGATCGCCTCCATCACCCGCATTTGGTCCTCCTCGGTCATGCCGTTGTGGAACGGCAGCCTCAGGAGCCGGTCACTTACGCTCTCAGTTACGGGGCACGCCCCTTCCTCGCAGCCGAAGCGCCGGCCCATATCCGACAGGTGCAGCGGCAGATAGTGGAAGACGCTCGTGATGCCGAGCCCTTTCAGGTGCGCGATCAGGCCCTGGCGCTGCTCCAGCGACGGCATCAGCAGATAGAACATGTGGTAGGCCTGTGGGCAGTCGTCCGGCACAATCGGGAGGCGAACTCCGCGATCCTGCGCCCAGTCGCCCAGGCCCTCGTAGTACCGCTCCCAGATGCGCTGCCGCTTGATCTGGATGCTCTCGCGGGCTTCCAACTGGGCGCAGAGGAAGGCGGCCAGGATGTCGGAGGGGACGTAGCTGGACCCGAGGTCCACCCACGTGTACTTGTCTACCTGGCCCCTGAAGAAGCGACTGCGATTGGTGCCCTTCTCGCGGATGACCTCGGCGCGCTCGACGTACTGCGGGTCGTTGAGAAGCAGCGCCCCGCCCTCGCCACAGGTGACGTTTTTCGTCTCGTGGAAGCTCTGCGTGGCCATGCAGCCGAAGGTGCCCAGGTACTTCCCTTTGTACTTTCCGAACAATCCGTGGGCATTGTCTTCGACGACCGCCACGCCATTGCTTCCGGCGGTATCGAGAATGACGTCCATCTCGCAGCCGACGCCCGCGTAATGTACGGGGAGGATGGCCTTGGTTCGAGGAGTGATGAGCCCGGCGATGCTGCGCTCGTCGATGTTGAGGGTGTCGGGCCGGATGTCCGCGAAGACGGGCCGGGCCCCGTGCAGAACGAAGGCGTTGACCGTGGTGACGAAGGTGAAAGAGGGAGCGATGATCTCATCCCCCGGCTGAATGTCCAGCAACAAAGCAGCCATTTCGAGGGCGTGAGTGCAGGAGGTGGTCAGCAGCGCCCGCTTAACTCCCAAGACCTCTCTGAGCAACTGCTCGCACTTCTTGGTGAACGGGCCGTCTCCGGAGATATGGCCGTTCGCGATCGCCTCCATCACATAGTCGATCTCGGAACCGGTCAAGGAAGCCCGGTTGAAGAGGATTCTATCCATGGTAGTCATCCCATCGGGTCGGCCCTACCCCGCGATCGTGGCGTGAATGGCTATGTAATCACCGAGGCATCGGTGTCCGAGAAGGTTCAAAGCGGCCTCGCCGGCGTAACAACCGGCAGCCGTGATCGGCTTCGGCCAGGGCAAGGATCCCAGCACGAGCCGCACCGGCCAAAAGTGCAGATGGTATATATCATGGACGGTGAAACTCGCATCGCGCATGACGGCCGTGAACTCACGCACGCTCATGTTCAAGACGCGGTGCAGGAATCCTCTGTGGATGGGTTCGACGAACAAGGCCTTGCCGCCCGGCTTGAGGGCTCCACCCAGGCGACCCATAACATCGAACAACTGCTGCCCGTCCTTACAGGCGCAAGTGAGCGCAGCCCACGACACGGCAATATCGAAGGCACCCTTGTCCTCGACATCGAATACGGACTGCACTCTGTAGACAGGGTTCCCCTCGGGGGACAGTTTGCGGGCAGCCGCTATCGCGGAACTCGAGAAGTCGAACCCCACCACATCGGCGCCGCGGCCGGCAAAGTGGCGGGATATGCGTCCCGCTCCACATCCGACATCGAGCAGTCTGGCACCGCGGACGGATGGCAGGTACTTGTCCATGGTCCGCAGCATCTCTCGATGGTAGATTGGATTGACATGCTGGTTGGGCCACATCGGAAGACCGTAGTCCTCCGACTCGTCGAATCGGGAATCCCAGTACTCGGGCTTGCAGTACAGATCATCCCTCTCTTTCCGGTCCCTTAGGATCTTACCCAGGCGCATCATAGCTCCACATGTCTCCGTTGATCCGTTCCCGCAATAGGCCATCATCGGGTAATCTGATATTCGCGGGTTACCACGTATCTTCCTTGAGATACCGTTGTTCTGGGAGCCAACCATCGGTGTGATGTGGAATTCGCAGTGCTTCGCTGGCCCTTAGCGGCTCCATTCGCAAATTCAGTGGCGTATCCTAACAGTATCGGCCATCTGCATCAGGTCATGTCTCGATTGAGTTTGGAGGTCTCTCCGTTCAGCGCAGTCGCAAACACGCCAGGCCGTTGCGTCCGCAGATAGGACGCCCGGCCCCGCCGCAGGCGGGGACCCTCAGCCGGATGCTTCAGCGTCCGGGACCGAGGCGCGTCTCATCGTGTGCCCCGTCCGCAGGACGGGTGGCCGAAGGCCCTACACCCACGACGGCTTGGCGGCTGCGCCGCCGTCCGTCCTGCGGACGGAAACGGCTTAACTACCAGTCTCGAACCGGACGCTGAAGCATCCGGCTGAGGGGCCTTCGGCCGACCGCCCTGCGGGCGGTATACGTCTGCGACGCGACGACCACGCCAACCCGATATCTCGCCGCCAACAATCATGTAGGCGATGTCCAACATGAGTCGGGTCGTAACACAGACCGCAGAATACGTCACCGCACTTACGAGTTAGAGCCCTTAGCGGCTCCATCCCCGCAACACAAGATCCGGCCCACTCGTCCTCAGAAGCGGCGTCCGGTGGGGCGGCACGGCGACTGGTTCGGCAACAAAGATAACTCACAGCCCCCCCAAGAATCGAGCAGTCGCGGCTCGATGGCGCTGCGGTCAGCCGGTGATATCCGCCACGCACGCGCGGCTCTTGAGCGCACGCACGATGGCGACACCGCCGCCCAATAGACCTTGGATCGCTCTCACGGCCAGCAGCAGCCCCCCGGCAGCCACAGCCCCCGCGCCGTCGGCGCCGGCAGCGATCGCCAGATACGCGAAGGTTCCCTCTCGCGGCCCGACCCCACCGAGAGCCGGCACCATGCCGGCCAGCCATGTTAGCGGCATCGCCAGCAAGTAGAAAGGGATGCGTAAGGGAAGGCCTACCGACACGCCGACACAGTAGGCAGACATGCTGCCCGCGAACGCCTGTGCCACTGTCAGCACGAACAGACTGGCCAGCAGCCTCGGGGTGCGCAGATAGCCGTGCATCTGCAGGACGACTTGGTCATGCAGATCGGCCGCCCGGCGCAGCCCCACGCGTCGGAGTATGGCATTCAATACCCTCTGGACGGACTTGCTGACTACCAGAACCGACGCGACGATGACAACGATGTAAGTGATAAGGAAGCCTTGGCCCAGTGGCGAGCGCTGCACCCCACCCGACGCCATCCCCACGAGCCCGAGCACGCAGATGCCCCACACGCCTACGAGGCGTTCGGCGAAGATGTTGACGGCCGCTTTCCTGGCGCCCCCCAACCGGCCGTAGATCCGCAGGCCGCGGTAAAGGTCTCCACCCATTGCGCTTGGTAAGAACAAGCCGAAAAACATGGACTCCAGATAGTACGCGAACAACTCATTGAACGGCGGGTTGACGCCGTCATTGCGGATGATCTGCCGCCAGCGCTGTGCCATGATCGCGATGGAGAGGATGGCAAACGCCACTGACGCGGCGAGCGGGATCGGCTGAGCCTGTCGGAGGCGCAACAGCAGGCCGTGTAGGTCGACACGCCACAGTAAAGCGGCCACAACGGCCGCTGTGACGAGGACCTGAAGTCCGAGCTTCCAAAGGCGCCGACGCGCTGGTTCGCCGGTGCGCCCACTGAGTTCGTTCATGAGTGCTGACTGCCTCCACTCCGAGTGGCACCGTATGGCGAACCCGGAAGCGCGCAGAACTGTTTGCGGGGGGCCAGACCTCTCGGTCCCTACCGCCGTCGCCATCACATGCGTGCCGGAGGTCGGTGCGTTTGCAGAGGACGGTATGGCTGGACGGCTAAGCCCAATGCTGTTCACATAGCTGTGGGGTGTTTTCACCGGCGAAGCAGGTGAAGACGGGGACCCCACAGAGCCGCGACAATGCGCGGGATACCCCCGCCTTCGGCGGGCACCCCGCACCCAAATGAACGGTATTGCGGCTAAGCCCGTCTCGGAAAGAGCCGTGCAGCGTTACGCCGGAGACCGGCGGCCTGCAAAGACCTCGACGCACTCATCCACACTCAGGCCATCCAGCCCGAGCCGATGCAAGGTCCTGCCTGTGTGCCGATAATCGGTCCCCAGCAGTTCATCCGCCAAACGTATGGCGAGATCCGTGAGCGGAGTCGGCACTCCGGCGTTTCGCCCCAACTCCGCGATGGGCACGAGGCCGGTGGGTACGTCCTCGTGCACGTAACGGTGAGCCATGCTAGTGGGAGCCGCGATGGCGGCATAGCCGCTGTTGCTTTGTAGAGCATCGTAAAGGGTGGCAGCGTCCGAACCGTAGGTTCGGTTGTGCCACTCAAGGACGGATAGAGTGGAGATGCCATACGCGCCGGCCACGGAGACGCGCTCCGCGTCGATTCTCTCGAGGAGCCTGGCTATGGTCGGCGAGATGCCCATGAAGTAGTGCAAGAAGGGCGTCTCCGGCCTCTCGATCCAGCCGGTATTCAGCAAGGCGGGCACCGGGTGCAGGATAGCGCCGATGTTCTCGATACTGGTGTCGAACGTGGAATCCCTGCACTCCAACCCCGCGTAGATGCCTGCCATCGCGGCGCTCACGCGGTCCATCCGCCAACTCGGCAAACATGATACCACGTTCCTCGGCTTCACATGCAGCAGCTCCACCGAGCCTGGTGCGACCGTCCTGCACGCATAGAGAAGGCTTTGTGTCTCGGCGACGACGGGCACTCGTTCAGGGCACAGCCGATGGAACACGGTCCAGACCTCCAGAGCGCCTCCGGTACGCCCCGGGTTGAGGATGTGTATCTGGTCGGCAGTCACATAGGGCGCCACGGCCTCGGCTAACGCGCGGTGGGCGTGCGCGGGCACTGTCCAGAGCGCCACATCGGTCCCCGCAAGGGCCTCCTCGAGCGACATGGTCAGGAAGTCCGCGGGGACCTCGAGGCTGACCGCGCCGGTGACGACGATCTTTCCCCTTTCCCTCAGGGCGGCGATGACGGCGCCGCTGCGGTTCCACAACCGTAGCGAGTAGCCTTGGCTTCTTAGCACGGAAGCCAGTGTCTGCCCACCGTTGCCCGCCCCCAGCACGGCGTATTGCATTGTACGCTCCTCACATAGGGACGCGGCTATAGGTGGGGCAACGCCCGGAGCCGGCCTCATCGTGTGTACGGTGTTTGGCCCGGGCTCGACTACCTTGCCCTGCAATCGGCACACGGCGCCAAGCCCTGCGCCGCCAAGGCGAGCGGGAGCACCTACAGCCTTCCATCTGGAGAGATGGAGGCGACATAGGCGCGACAGAGCATCTGCGCCATGTTCAGTGTGGCCTTCAGCGGACCCTCAGCGTGCTCGGCCAGATACTCCAACTCCTTCAGTCCGGGCGCGGGATCATCCATGTCCACGTAAGGGAAGGTTCTTGCCCCCTCGGTCGTGTCCATCCACGCCACCAACCCACCCATGAACTCCTCGGCCGTCGAATGCTGCCGCCCCAGTTCCCTGACCACGGTCGCCCAGTCTAGATGGACTGGCCGCGTGTCGAGCATAGCGGGAGTCGGCCAGCGTGTGTCTTGGAATGGCTCCAAGTAGCCGTAGGTGTCAGCGTGCAGATGCTGGATGTAGTTGAACCCCCAGACTGTCTGCCAATGATGAAACAGCCACGGCCTGGCGTTGAGCTCTATTACCTTCCACTGGCCGTCAGCCTGGCTTCGCATGAACTCGATGCCCAAAAGCCCGCGCCAACGGAGAGCCGTAACTATGGCGTTCGCTACGGGGAGCAACTGCTCTATCCAGGTGAGGCGGAATATGGTGCCGGTGCCATACGGCTTCGGGAACTCCCCCTCCCTATGCGCGGTGCAGGCGAGGCGGATATTCTGGTCTGCGTCCGAATAGATGTAACAGGAGCTTTCGTCCTCGGGGCGGGAGAACAGCAGCTTCTCCTGGACGACCAGTTCGTATCCTGCTGCCAGCTCCTGATTCAGGCGCTCGCGGAGTTCCTCCGGCGTCCGGCACTCGACAGCTTTGTACCGGTTGTGAGTGTTCTGGAAGCTCTGCACGTAGTCCTTATGGGTGGGCTTATAGAGACACGGGTAGGTCATTTCGGAGACGGCCGTATCGACATCATCGGGGGCAATGCAAGCAACAGTCTTCGGAATGCCGATCTGCGCCTCCGCCAATATCGAGGCCAAACTGTCCTTGCGAATGGCGTCCAACCTGGGGGCGTCGAGATCGACGGCGCCCATGTACAGGTAGTATGGGCTTAGCGCCTCGAAGTTGTTCTGCAAGAGCATCAGGTTTGTGTCGCTCGAGGGAACGATCAGCAGCTTCTGTCCATACTCTCTCACGAGCCGCTCCCCTATGCTCGCAAGGGCCTCGACCGCCCCTTGCTCGTCAGCAGCGGGATTGGGGATGCGGATGGGGTCGTGGTAGTACTTCGAGGCCTCCGAAAACCACGGGCCAGAACCTGGCCAGTCAAACACCACGGGGATAACTGGAATGCCGGCTATCCCACAACTGCGGAGAATGCCGAGAAAACAAGCATCATTGGATCTGAGCACGACGAGGGGCAATTCCACCATGCCGGTCATATTGGCCTACTCCTGGTATTCCTGTGTGCTTCACGAACTGAGCCCAGTGCTGTCTGGCGTCTACTGACGTCAGCCGCATCACTCCGCGTGCTCTTCGTGCGTCGGCAACAGGGTTGTGCGCACCGTGTACTGGGCCGCCATCATCTGTTGGGACATGATGCGGTTCAGATACTCACCGACGAAGCCGAACGAGAAAAGGATGAGGCCGGAAGAGAACAGCACCACCAGGATCGTGGACGTGAAGCCGGAGACGCTGATCTCTCCCAGAAGGCGCCTTATCAGGTAGAAGACTGCCAACGCGCCGCTCAGGACCGAACTGGAGATACCGATCCAACTGACAATCCGCAGCGGCAGTGCGCTGTAGTTGATCACGTTATCCCAAGTGTCCACGATCATCCGGCTCCACGAATAGCCCGATCGTCCGATCTTCCGCGGCTCGTGGCGCACGGGCACGTTCTTGATGCGACGGGTGATGCTGAGGATTATCAGCCCGATTCTCGGTCGAACGTGGCCGACCTTCCGTATCTCATTCAAGACGCTCCGGTTGATGATGCGGAAGCTAGTTAGAGCCAGCTTGGGGTCTTTGCCGAAGATGATGCTATTGAGGTAGTTGTGCAGCGACGTGCCGGCGTTACGGACGGCGGAGTGTTCTTTCTTCTCGTAGTCGCCGATGACAACGTCAACCTCAGGGTCTGATTCGATGGCCTCAATGAGCTTGACGATCTCCTCGGGGGGATGCTGAAGATCGTCATCCATCGTGATGGCGTATCGTCCGGTGCAGTTGTCGAGGCCGCACTTGAGCGCGTAATGCTGTCCGTGGTTGCGCATGAGACGGAAAGCCCGGATTGGCTCGCCTCGCGCGTGCAGCGCCTCGATGACCCGCCACGAACCATCCCGGCTGCCGTCGTCGGTAAGCACGATTTCGTAAGTTCGCCCCAGGTCGTGGAAGACCTTCCCCACACGCTCCACCAGCGCCTCGAGGGTCCGCTCCGAGTTGTATACCGGCACCACAACGGAGAAATCCACATCCAGCTCTGTGCTTGTGACGTTGGGTTCGGAAGCCATGATCCGACTCCAGAGAAGCGCCATGCCTACTTGCCGTGCCTGCGTGCCTGTCCCGCGTGATGGCCCCCATTCCCGGCAATAACACCCTCACCGGCCGGGACGCAGTGCCCGCGTCCAGCCAGCGGCCTTATGACTGGCGTGCCCCCGCCACCCATGCGCGAAACTCGCATAAGTACGCGAGAGTATAGCCCGTGGTTCGTGTATTGGCAACCGGCTCACGTGGCGGCGGGTGTGTCTTTTGCTTGTAGGTAGTATTACTACGCCAGTTGCGCGGCCCTGATCGGCAATGAGATGCCCTGCGGAGAAATAGCCGGCGATTGAACCACAGAGACAGAGGGCACAGAGAACGGCAACGTCTCTTAACGCCTATCGTGGGGCAGGCCGGCCGTTTCCCAGCCGTTCTCTGTGCTCTCTGTGTCTCCGTGGTTCAATGCCGTTCGCTCTTCATCTTGCGATACGGTCAGCCTCTGACAACATTCCGAGCGCTTCATCTGCCGGTTGTCAAAGCGGCGTAATAATGGTAGGTAATCGGCGGTAGTCAGACCGTACTAAACAGCCAGCGGACAGGCCGTCGGGCTATGCCGTTACGGGACTATCCGTCATGCCATAATCCTCCAAATCCTATCAATCCTTTCCCCTCGCCGTTCCCCACCGCCACGCTTGCGGCAGTTCTACCTACAATCGGCGGGCGGACCCCCGTGGCGGCCAGTTCCCCCACGATGCGGTCATCCGCCACCAGACGGCCCGCCGACACCGATGGGGGGCCATGTGCGGCGGGCGCCACGGGCGACGGTGAGTGTCCGGGATTGCTTGCCCTTTGCTGATTGCTGCATACGTTATGAATATAGTTTACTATAGCATTGACATAGTTTACATACATCACTATAATAATGTGGAGTTGAGCGCAATCATGGCCAGCGAGGAGGTGCCTCATGCCCGTCCTGATCGGTCAGTGCCCCAGTTGTGGCGGGCCGCTTCACGTTCGCAGCCTCTGGTGCAACAAGTGCGAGATATCGCTCGATGGCGCCTTCTCACTGGGGACACTCGCGCGCCTCAGGCACGAGGAACAGGAGTTCATCGTCGCGTTCGTGAAGGCCAGCGGGAGTCTCAAGGAAATGGCGCAGCGGTTCAAGGTCAGCTACCCGACCGTCCGCAGTCGGCTCAACGAGCTGATTGCCCGGATCGAGCAGCTCGAGCAGGCGGGTGAGCATGATGAGTGACGAAGTGGTGCGTCAGTACCTGCGCAAAGACGAGCCGCGGGGAATATGGGGGACGCTATGGCTGTGCGTGAATCCGTTCACGCGGGTCGATGGGTGGCCGGCGCTGGGCTGGGGCGTCTTCATCGTCGCGGCGACCGCAGTGGTGGCCATCCGTGCGCAGGTCAACTTCGACGGCGTCATGGATCTGCATGTGAACCCCGCTTTCCACGCGCCCGCGTGGTTTCTCGCCTTCGAGGGAGTGGCGGACTGGCTCATCGTGGCGCTGCTGTTCTGGGCCGCCGGGGCGATCTTCGCTCGCCCGAGGCCACGCGGCCTGGACTTCCTGGGGATGCTGGCAATAGGACGGCTACCGTTCCTACTCAGTGGCATCCTTCTCCTGCCAAGCCTTCTCGGCAAGCTCATGGGCCCGCTCACCACTATCCTCACCCAGACGGCGCAACACCCGGACCAGCTCCTGCAACAGATAATGACCGTTCCGGGGATCTGGTGGATCATGGTTGGCATGGCGGTGATGATGGCGCTGATGCTGTGGGGGGCCTTCCTCAACTTCTTCGCGGTGAAGGAAGCCAGCGGCCTGGAGACCGGCCCGGCGATCGGGGTTTATGTGGCAGGCGTCATCGTGGCGGAATCCATCAGCAAGATCGTCATCGCCATGACCATTTACCGCGCGGGGCTGTAAACACCACTCAACATAGGGAGTGTCGGCAATGCGCAACTGGTTACCGGCGGTTCTCGCCTCGCTGATGGTCGCGGGCGTGGTCTCTTGCGTCAAAGCCCAACTGGTCGCCCCCGGCGGCGCCCCGGCGGATGCAGCCCAGAAGTTCATCGACGAACTGGTCGCGGAGGACTTCGCCAAGGCCGCCGCGAGCTTCGACCAGACGATGGCGGCCGCCATGCCCGCTGACAAGCTAGGCCAGACCTGGCAGGCCGTCGTGGGCCAGCTTGGGCCATATCAGGAGTCAGTATCTGCAAAGTGCAGCAAGCAGCAGGGGTTCGACGTGGTCACTGTGAACTGTCAGTTCAAGCGCGATCTCATCGGCATTAAGGTTGTGCTGAACGCCCAGGGCCAGATCAGCGGCCTTTGGTTCGTCCCCCCCGACCGCTCCGATGACTACCAGCCGCCCGCCTACATCAGGGCCGATGCGTTCCGCGAGACCGAGGTCAAGATCGGCACCGGCGAGTGGGCGCTGCCCGGCACGCTCTCCATGCCGGCGGGGGACGGCCCGTTCCCGGCGGTCGTCCTGGTGCACGGATCGGGGCCGCAGGATCGTGACGAGACCATCGGGCCGAACAAACCGTTCCGCGATCTGGCCGGGGGCCTCGCGTCTCGCGGGATCGCCGTGCTGCGCTATGAGAAGCGCTCCAAGGTGTACGGCGCCAAGCTCATCCAGCACCAAGACGGCCTTACCGTCAAGCAAGAGACCATCGACGATGCGCTTGCCGCCGTCGCCTTGCTGCGACAGACGAAAGGCGTCGATCCCGCGCGCGTTTTCGTGGTCGGCCACAGCCTCGGAGCCATGCTCGCCCCCCGGATCGCCGCTGCGGACCCGAAGCTGGCCGGAATTGTCATCATGGCCGGCCCGACCCGTCCTTTCGAGGACGTGGCTGCGGAGCAACTTGATTACGTGGCAGCGGTCAGGGGCAACCTGAGCCCCGCCGAGAAACAGGAGTTCGACAAGCTGAAGGCGCAGCTTGTCCGGGTGAAGGACCCCAACCTGGAGGCCGACGCGAAGCCCGGCGAGCTGCTCTTCTACGCCCCGGTTTCGTACTGGCTCGACCTGCGCGGCTACAAGCCGGCTACTGTCGCAGCAGGCCTCAACCTGCCGATGCTCGTCCTGCAGGGAGGGCGCGACTACCAGGTCACTCGGGCGGATTTCGCCGGTTGGCAGCAGGCCCTGGGCGATCGCAAGAACGTCACCCTCAAGCTCTACGACAACCTGAACCACCTCTTCGCGGCGGGGCAGGGCATGGCCACGCCCGATGAGTACGGGCACCCGATGCACATCGCCCCTGAGGTGATCGGGGACATTGCGACGTGGGTCGCCGCCCAGCCGAAATGAACACAGGCCGATAGCGCGAACAGGGCTGAAAGCATACTGCGATCCCGAACAGGACCCGTGATGGCCGACATGAGCGACGCGCCCTTGTATGTGTCCAAGCGCACATGGCGAAGCTTCTGGCACGAGTATCGCATCTACGCCGACCGGGTGGACCTGCCCTGGATCTTCGGGAGGATCGTCATCCCTGCGGCTGACATCGTGAGCGTCCAGGTGCGACCCCCAATCGTTGTAGCGGACCTTTTCCGGGGAAAGGGCCTGGTCACGTATCGGGGGGTGAAGCTCGACAACGCCGACCTGTGCCGCCACGTCTCCCTGCAGCGCAGGTCCGGCGCCTTCGTGCAGTTCAGGTTCACCCCCGATGATCCTGAGGGGTTCGTCAAAGCCTGCCAGGCCATCATGCGCCGGGGGTGAGGTCGCCATTGGCCGTTCACTTATGGGCGATGACGACTGCCAAGCGCATCGCAGCGGCGATTGAGGCGGCGGGAAAAAGGGGGAGGTAGGGGCGACAGGTTCTTGCGCGCCGCCGGCAGTGGCGACCTTCCGAATGCTCGTCCCGCCTGAGCGGCTGGCGGAGGTCTCGCCGGAATCGCGGGCGAAACCCGGACGCACGGTGAGCCGCCACAATGGCCGTCGCCGAAGCGACACCCAGGACGAGGGATGGACCAGACATGTTGCTGTGGAGTGTGATCGCGATCATGGCCGCAACCCCGGGCCTCGCGCAAACCCGCATTGATGTCCACCCGGACACGGTCATCGCCCATGTCAGTCGCACCATGACCGGCGCTTGCATCGAGGACGTAAACCACGAGCTTTACGGCGGCATCTATACCCAGATGGTCTTCGGCGAGAGCTTTCAAGAGCCTCCCGTATCTGTGCCTCCGGAAGGCTTCATGGCCTCGGAGGGAGCCTGGGAGGTCGAGCCCGACGGCACACTGTCGGCGGATGCCGGGCCCGGACCGAAGCTGGTTCAGTCGCGCGGGGAATGGGCCGACGGTAGCGCGGGCGTCGAGGTCTACTTCAGCGAATTCGCGTCCGGGAATGCCGGCCTCATTCTCCGGGTGCGCGAAGTAGGGCGTGGGGCCGACGCCTTCATCGGCTATGAGGTCTCGCTGGACCAAAGCGGCGGCGTCTTGATCATTGGCCGGCACGAACACGACTGGCTGCCCCTGGCCGAGACGCCCGTCGACATCCCTGTCGGCCGCTGGATACCTCTCAGCGCCAGGCTCTCGGGCGGGCAGATCGCCGTGGACGTGGACGGCCGCCAGATAGCCACCACCTACACCGACCCGCACCCATTGCCGGCAGGCGCGGTCGGCTTGCGGCCGTGGCAGCGCAAAGCGCGCTTCAGGAACCTGTGGACCGACACAGGCCAGGGCCGCCACAGCATCCCCTTCGTCGCGCGCGAGGGCAGTGCCCTGCGCGGCGCCGTCAGTGCCATGTGGCGCATGGTGCAGACAGGCCGGGCGCAGGGCGGCGCTACGCTGACCGCGGAGAAGCCCTTCGTGGGCCGCCAGAGCCAAACCCTCACCATGACAGCGGGGCCGGGGGCCGTCGGCATCGAGAACCGTGGGCTGAACCGCCAGGGCATGTGCTTCCGCAGGGGTCTGCCCTATACGGGCTGCCTGTGGGCCCGCGCCGCCGGCGGCACCCCGCTGACGGTGGCGCTGGAGAGTGCCGATGGCGCCCGCACCTACGCCAAGACCGTCGTAACCGTTGCCGCGCGCAATTGGGGCCGGCTGGACTTCACCCTCACCCCCAACGCCGATGACCGGGCCGGTCGCCTGGCGGTCTATCTCACCAAGCCAGGCTCGGTCACTCTGGGATACGTCGCGCTTCACCCCGGCGAGTGGGGCCGGTACAAGGGCTTGGCCTCGCGCCGCGATGTGGCCGAGGGCCTCGTCGAACAGGGCCTGACCGTGCTGCGCTGCGGCGGCAGCATGGTCAACGCGGGCGAGTACCGCTGGCAGAAGATGATCGGCCCCCGTGATCGGCGCGAGCCATACACGGGGACCTGGTACCCCTGGTCGTCGAACGGTTGGGGCATCGTGGACTTCATGCAGCTATGCGATGCCGCCGGATTCGTGGGCATCCCCGCCTTCAACATGGACGAGACGCCCCGGAGCATGGCCGACTTCGTCGCCTATGCCAACGGCCCCGCCGACAGCAAGTGGGGCGCGCGCCGCGCCGCCGACGGCCACCCCAAGCCTTACTGCCTGCGCTATCTCGAACTCGGCAATGAGGAGGCCGTCGATGAGGCCTACTGGCGGCGATTTCGCCCCCTTGCCGAGGCCATCTGGGCCGCCGACCCGGACATCACCATCATCGTAGGCGACTTTACCTACGGCGATCCCATCAAGAACCCGCTGAGCTTCACCGGCGCGCCACGCATCACGTCCCTTGCCGTACAGCAGAAGATCCTGCAGCTCGCCGCCGTTCACGGGCGGGAGGTCTGCTTCGATGTTCATGTTTGGAGCGAAGACCCTGCGAACCTCGGTGGCCTGTATACACTCCCCAGCCTCGTTGACGCCCTCCACAGCCTCTGCCCCGACGCGCGCTTCAAGCTGTGCGTGCTGGAGCTGAACGCCAACCGCCACGACCTGAACCGCGCCCTGGCCAACGCGCGCTCCACCAATGCTTTGGAGCGCATGGGCGACCACGTGCTTGTGATCTGCTCGGCGAACTGCCTGCAGCCCGACGGGCAAAACGACAACGGGTGGGACCAGGGCCTGTTGTTCCTGAACCCCTCCAGCGTCTGGCCCCAGCCCGCGTATTTCATCACGCAGATGCTGTCCCGCAACTGGCTTCCGCTGTGCGTCCGCGCCGACATCACCGGCACCGTCGGTACACTCGATGTCACCGCCAAGCGCGACGAGCAAGGCCGGACGCTTCAGCTTCAGGCCGTAAACTACGGCAGCGCCGACATCACCGCCACCGTCGATCTGCATGGCTTCCGTCCTGCCCCGATCACCTCGACACAAGTGCTGGCAGGCGCGCCCGACGCCGTCAACACAACTGCACAGCCGAAGCTGATCGCTCCACACCAGGCGAAGGTCACAATCCAGGCCGGCGCCGAAAGCTTCGCACATACCTTCCCGGCGCACTCATTCACGATTCTGCGGCTGGAACAGGCAGCCGGACGCTGAAGTCCGGCGACGAGGGTGGCCTGACATGCAGCGAGCGCAGGAGACGGCGGGAGTGGGATGCGGGGGACTCAGGTTTCCTGACTCGGCGCGTCCAACTGGAAGCCTTGCGCCAGCAGGTGCTCCCTGATCGCGGCTACGACACGCAGGCCGTCATGCACGTCCTTGATCGCGGCGGAAGGGTTCACGCTGCGCTCATACGAGTAGTCGCCAATCTCTCTGTCCTCGCTGAGACGCGTGATGACCTCTGAGAATTCCTCAGGCAGGATTCCCGTCCGGATGAAGTGCTTGCGGAAGAACGCGATGACGCCAGAATGCTTCGAGTATGCGAGATCCTGAGAAGCGAGGGCTGCGGACATCGCGTGGAATACCGCGTAGTACGCACCGCTGGCAGCTCTGGACCAATCCGCATCCCGCGCATCGCGCTCAGCGGCTCGCAGGAACGCCTCTGCCTTCCTCATCATCATCTGGACGAGACGTCGCGGGCTAGCGGAACGCATTCAGATGTACACACCCTCGCGGCAGGCATTGATTACGAACGGCTCGCAAGTGAAGCCCTCCAACTCGTCTTGTCCGACCAACCAGTAGGAAATGAGCACCGTGTGGTCCATTCCAACCTGCGACTCAACCCTTCGTATGGTCTCCTGCATCTCGTCCGTCACCTCGTCGTAGACCATGATGAGGTCGTAGTCGGAGGTGGGGTCGTGATCGCCCCGGGCTCGCGAACCGAACAGCAGGACCTCTTGGGGAGCTTTGCCAACGGCCTCGCGCACCCGCGATAGGAACTCGCGAAGCACAAGGTCGTCGCGCGGGCTGTAGGTCTCCGTTGCCACTTTGTTCAGCTCCTGTCGATGAGTCGTGCGCCAATGGAACCCAAGCTATGATTCGGCGGGATAGAGGCATCGTCCTGCCACCGCACGCATTTCCTGCGGACATCCTCGTCAGACGTGCGCCCTCTGAAAGAACGCTTCCCTGCAGCGTTCGTTCGCAAACCCATAACCTGCAGGCCCCCATCGCAGGCTCTTCCTCAATGTGTGTGGGTAGTGACCTCGAACTGGTCTTGTCCAGGATCTCGTATCAGGGCGTAACGAAGCCGTTGCCGTTGCGTCCGCAGGACGCCCGGCGCGAAGCGCCCCTCAGCCGGATGCTTCAGCGTCCGGTTCAGGGCCGGTAGTCACGGCCGTTTCCGTCCGCCAGGACGGGTGGCGGCGCAGCCGCCCGAAGCCGTGTCCTGCCGGCGCAGGCGGCAATGGGGCCTGCGGACGACTCGGTATGGGCGGCGCGGTGCCCCGGACGCTGAAGCATCCGGCTGAGGGGCCCGCCTGCGGTGGGGCCGGGCGTCCTGCGGACGCGACGGCACGGATAGTGACCACGCGCCCGAGACGGTCTACTCAGCCACCGTCAAGCTACCCACACACATTGAGGAAGAGCCCCATCGCAGGACATTGCCCGCCGACGGCGAACGCACCACACCTGTGCCGTCGGCGCACTCACCACCAGGCCGGAAATGCCCAGTTACAATAAGGAGTCAATACGATGTCCTGCAAACTGAAGATCGGCGTCATGCTATATCACTACGGAGACCCTCAAGAGCCTATCCAGAAGGTCAAGAGCCTCGGCCTGCAGTCCTGCCAGGTCGGCTGGGGGCCCGGGCAGACGCTCGAGGCGGGGCAGGCGCTGAAGGCCGCCGCGGACGCCGCCGGGATCGAGATCAACACGCTTTGGGCGGGGCTGCCCGGCCCGGCCATCTGGAACTTCAGCGGCGGCCCGCACACCATCGGCCTCGTCCCGGTGCAATGGCGGGCGGCGCGGGTCGCAACCCTGCAACAAGCCGCCGAGATCGCCGGCAAGATCGGCGTGCAGTCCATCACCACACACGCCGGGTTCATCCCCGAAAACCCGGGCGACCCGCAGTACCGCGACACCGTGTACGCATTGCAGGAGGTCTGCCAGGCCTGCGCGGCGGCCGGTGTGGAGTTCTGGTTCGAGACCGGCCAGGAGACGCCGATCACCCTCCTGCGCACCATCGAGGACATCGGCACCGGCAACGCGTTCATCAACCTCGACCCCGCGAACATCCTCATGTACGGCAGAGGCAACCCGGTGGACGCATTGGATGTCTTCGGCAAGTATGTCCACGGCGTGCACGCCAAGGACGGCGAGTACCCCACCGAGGGCAAGGAGCTCGGCCACGAGAAGCCGATGGGCGAGGGGCGAGTGAACTTCCCGGCCCTGGTGCCGAAGCTCAAGTCGATGGGCTTCTGCGGCACATTGACCATCGAGCGCGAGATCAGCGGCGATGAGCAAGTGGCAGACATCAAGCGCGCGGTGTCGATCCTCGAGCCGCTTTGCTGAACAGGGATATGAATGCCGAGGCGGGGGGCGCCGGGAGGACCTCCCGCCTCGGCCATAGACGCCGCGTGACCGCTGAGAGGAGTTCGCCGTAGTGTACGCGCCGGAGTACGGGTTTCGCCCCCCTCTACGCGGGAACCGGACGCATCGGGTGACGGCCTTCCTGATGGACATCGGGCTGGGCCTGAGTCTGGGGATGTATTACACGGTGGTATCTTTCAGTCGGGTAGTTGTTCCTTTGCCCGGCTTCGTGGCGCTGGGGGCGCCGTTTCTATACTACAACATGCTGCACGGCCTCCCGAACACGGTTACGCAGGCGTGGCTGTGGATGGCGTGCTTTCCTGTGGTCGGGTTGATGTGGCGGGGGGCGCTTTGGGTAACGGCAAGCCTCCTGCGGCTGCCTGTGCGGCCGAACGACATCGCGCGCGCGACTGGCCGGTGCGCGTGGCCGCTGCTCCTCCCCGCGCTGGCGATGATGCTCGCCCTGGGATGGACGAAACGTTATGGCTTCCAGTGGGACGCCTTCGTCGAGGTATGCCTGCGCCGGCGAAGCGTCAGCGATCCCGGCTGGCCCACGCCGGTGTTCGTGCCGCTGGCGATCCTCGCGATGGGTCTGGAATTGAGGTCGATCTGGCGGCTGGTGAGCTACGTCCCGGCGCGGCGCAAATGGGGGCTGGTCGCCGGGGCCGTTTTCCTGACCCTCATCGCGATCGCGGCGGTGGGGCAGACGGTGCACTGGCTGGGGGTTATGCCGGTGAAGGGCAACAGGCCCTGAACGGGGCGGCGCGACGGACTACGCAGGCGGGCCTGCCGTCGCCGCACCGCTGCCGTTGACATCGCAGACGGCGAGGTAGTGGGAAAGCGTTGCGAGGCTGACGGCGAGGTTTTCGCTGAACACGCGCACGGTCTCCGGCACGCGCAGGTGAACGGGTGAGAAGTTCCAGATAGCGAGCGTCCCCCCGGCAACCAGCGCGTCGGCGACATCCTGGGCGGCCTCGCCGGGGACGGTGATGATCGCCAGACGGATGTTGAGCCGAGAGATGATGTAAGTCAGGTCGCGAACGTGATACACGCGCCGCCCGGCGATGAGGGTGCCGATCTTGGTGGCGTCGGTATCGAACACCGCCGAGATGTTCAGGCCGAACTCCGCGAACCCCCCGTAGTTGAGCAGCGCCCGCCCAAGATTGCCGGCCCCGATGAGGACCGCCTCATTGACGCGGCTGAGGCCGAGGAACTGCTCCAGGAACAGCAGCAGCGAGCGCCCGTGGAAGCCGCGCTTGGGCTTGCCCCCGAAACCCGTCGCCGCGATGTCCTTGCGAACCTGGGTCTCCTCGAGATCGAGCGCCGCCGCGATCTGCGCGCTGGTGATATGATCGTTGTCCCCCACGTACATGTGCCGGAGAAGCTGGTAATAGCGAGGCAGCCGCCGAAGGCTCGGCATAGGGATCGAGCGCAGGGCATCCGGCGAGGGAGTTATCGGCGGCCCGGCGACGGCCGGCCCGGAGCGTTGGGCCATGTGAAGACGCGGACCTCCTCGAAGCGGGGGAAGTTGTGAATTGCTTCACGACTTATTTTAGGGGCAAGGGGCCGAGAAGTCAAGGCTGGACAGGCTGGCCGCAGGAGCATCGTTTTTAGTCAGGGGCCTTCAAAGGGTCGAGGCACGGGCCGTTTGAGGAGGGGCTAACATGAAACGGCCCGCCGTTTGGCGAATGATATTGCGTCAGCAAACCATTCTCCGA
>Ga0181520_10002801_pt1 | contig 31758 bp, 33 predicted proteins | sample PEATcosm2014_Bin_29_FD_132451 | JGI IMG/M metagenome (GOLD analysis project Ga0181520, IMG submission 132451) | Peatland microbial communities from MTU Mesocosm Facility, Houghton, MI, USA - PEATcosm2014_Bin02_30_metaG | ecosystem: Environmental > Terrestrial > Soil > Wetlands > Peat | place...
CGTCGGGCATGGTGACTCATCATCACCGCACCGTTCAAACAACGCTTAGTTCGACTCTTGATTACCGAGCAGATGGGTAACTTCTCGTGAGCACGGGTGGGTAACTTCTCGAAAGCCCCGAAGCGCCTGGTAACCGGAGTTGTTCTGATTCATCACGGCTTTATCGGATCATCGGGGGCGTATCCACTCGGACCAGCCACACGGGAATGGATCACGGTCGGGACGGGCACGCTTCTGATAATCGGTCTGTGGACGCCCATGACGGGAGTGCTGGTGGCAATCATTGAGTTGTGGATTGCAATCTCGCGGCCCGGCGATCTGTCTATTCCTCTCCTGTTGGGAACTCTCGGCGCCGCCTTGGCAATGCTGGGACCTGGCGCGTGGTCCATCGATGCTCGTCTTTTTGGCAGGAGGCGGATTGAGATTGGGAACCGGTAGTTGCCTCCATTCCCCTCGAAAGTGTTGTTTCTAGGAATGACGATTTGGTGGACCCGCGAGGCTTCCATCTGGGGATGTGCGCCGCTGGAACTAGGTGGAAAATTAATCGCGGAAGAAGCAAAGGAGTTGGCGATGCGATTGGGAGTGAGAGATAGGGATGAGAACAATGGCCTATGTGACTTGTGCGGAAATGATGAATCGATTCTGGGAAAAAAGTTGTGTCCGATCTGCTTTCAGGCGATTGCACGTCTGGCATTCGCGTCGGGATTGCGGGCTTCACCTATCCTGACTGGCTGGGGAGACGGAGGTAGAGAGCAGCATGCACGAAGCGAGGATAACGTGAAAAGCTACATCGGAAATTATGTGTACGAGGTAAGGAAGGAACCCTGCCTCGACGGGAAAGATTCAGCTCGCTGGGCCTTCATGGTTTACAAGGCAGCGCCGACCGTGGAACTACTGGCCCACGGCGAAGACTCGTTGAGTCAGGAACACGCGGAGCGCAATGCACGTCAGCTCATCGCCCTTTACATCGAGCTCGATCGAACGAAATCGGATAAGCAAAGTGGATCCAATGACGCGCGTGTGTAATCGGCTCGGGCAAGGTCATTCGCGACAGAGTTCGTGCAGGAGTATCGGAATAGAGAAGAGAAGAAATCACCGCTAGACTTGAAGTTTTGAAGCGGAATGCCCCAACGACCGGTCAGCAGGGAACGAAAGCAACGGAGACTATCGACATGATGTGGATCAGGCATTGTCCGCATTGCGATAACAAAATGTGCAAACACACCCTGCAGTATTCGATTACTTGTGACGGGTGTGGTTGGAAATGGCTCCGCTCCATTGCCACAACTCTCCGGGGCCGCCGCTCGGATGTTCTTTGAATCCATGATGAACCCGAGGAGCCAGACTTCAGCAAGCCTGGTCCAGCCTTCATTCAGATTGCCAACGAAGCAGGTATAGCTCGTTCCTCCGGCACCCAGCTGACAGCTGAGTTCCCGGTCCTTCTCGCTAGATGCTTGGGTGCTGGCACTAAACGGGATGTGTCCTTAAGTAGCGTGGGGCGTTATGCTCCTGACGGCACTGCCGTATCGAGCTTTGGATGAAGCGTTAGGTGGAGGGTGTTGAACTTGCCTATGGCAATCCTCCACTCGGCTCAGTATTTGCCTAAGATCAGGTCGTTATTCCAGAGCGCCAGGACTACATTCATTTGGCTGTTGTGCGTTTTTTCGACTCCATTGGTAACGGCACGCCACAAGGCACTTACAGACCGCTGGTCAGTTCCTTCCGTCAACAATGTCACGGCGCGAACTGCGTAAGCCTTGTCCTCTCTGGACGCTTTATAGGCACCCGCCGGGATACCTTGAACCAATCCCTCCTCGCAGAGACCTAGAAAGGCTCCGCGCGGACAGCTTTTCTTTCGTGCTGCCGGGCTCGTGGGATATAGCTTCTCCATCGCGCTCTCCCATCGAGCTACCGGATTGGCTTCGGCGGAGGTCCCTTGCCGGGCCGCCATGAGCGCTGCTTCACCGTATCGGTTCGCCATTCTTAACCCTCACATTGCACAGACTTCGATTCTACTAGGATCGCGCAGAATCGTTGTTGAGCGAGTAGCTGGTGCTGCGTCCTCCGGCGGAATCGCGAACAAGAATGCCATGCTCAACCAGCGGCATGATGTCTTTTCAAAGCTCGCTTCTGGAGTCTGTCGCGAATGCTTTTCGTACTCGATTTCACTACTCTTGCGGTGAAGGAGGAGCGAGCACACCTGACTTCGAATACGCCAGATTGGCACCGCTCCTTGAGTTGTTTCGTCGCCAAGGCAAGACATCTTAACTTGAGCTTGCTGCAGTCGCTGTATCACCAAATCGCGCTCGAAAATACCTATACGTAGTGAACCCGCCGGACAGATTTTTGGCTGCAAACCCGTTCTGCATCAATATGCGGGACGCGTAATAAGAGCGTTGGCCTACGCCACAATTAAGCCAGATCTCCCGGTCCCGGGGCAATTCCTCCAAGCGGTTCCGCAACTCCGGCAAAGGAAGATTGATCGCTCCTTCGATATGCCCGGCTGCGAATTCCTCCGGCTGGCGCACATCTACCAGCAAGGCCTCGGTGCTGGGCAAGGCCTCCCACTCGGCCAGAGAAACATCTTCGCGCAGCACATTGCTTGCGATCATGCCCGCCAAATTGACCGGATCCTTGGCGGTACCAAACTGCGGTGCGTAGCAGAGTTCAGCCTCTTCCAGGTCAAATACACTCGCACCGCTTTGGATCGCCATGGCGATGACATCGATCCGCTTCTCGACGCCTTCCTGCCCTAGCGCTTGTGCGCCCAAAATGCGGCCATCATCCATAGAAAACAACAGTTTCATGTGGATAGGGCTTGCTCCGGGGTAATAGGCCGCGTGCTGTGAGGGGTGCAAGTAGACTTTCTGATAGCCGGTGATTCCCAGACGGCGAAGTGTCTTCTCGTTGGCCCCGGTGGTGGCGACCGTCAAACCAAAGAGACCGCATACCGCAGTGCCTTGCACGCCGCGAAAGAGCGCCTCCTGTCCGCATAAGGAGTCGGCGGCCACCCGCCCTTGGCGATTTGCCGGCCCGGCCAATGGCACCAGAACCCACTCGCCGGTCACGAAATCGCGCGTTTCTATTGCGTCACCTACCGCCCAGATATTCGGATCGCTGGTGCGCATCTGGTCATCGACGCGAATTCCCCCGCGTTCGCCAATGGTCAGCCCCGCCTCTTTGGCGAGTTTGATTTCCGGCCGCACGCCGATCGAGAGGATTACCAGATCGGCCGGGAGGCAGGCCCCGGATTTTGTTTTGACGACCAAGCTGCCGGAGGAAGACTGCTCGAAGCTAATAGGCACATCGGACAGATGAAGGGATACACCGTGCTTGATGAGATGCTCCTGAACCAGCACGGCCATCTCCGGATCAAGCGGTCGCAACAACTGGTCGGGCCTCTGCACAACCGTTACGGAGATTCCGCGAGCCGTCAGATTTTCGGCCATTTCGAGACCAATATAGCCGCCGCCAATGATGACCGCACGCTCGACCTCTCGCTGCTCGATCCAGGAACGAATATCGCGGCTATCCGGAATCGTACGAAGCGCGATAATTCCGGGCAGGTCGACGCCGGGAAGATGTGGACGGATCGGGGCAGCGCCTGGCGATAGGACGAGGGCGTCGTACTTTTCCCTGTACACCTCGCCGGTTTGCAGGCGCTTCACCTCGATTTCACGGCGCTCACGGTCGATGGCCATGACGTCGTTTTCGGTGCGAACCTCAATATTGAATCGGGTTTTGAAGAGTTCCGCCGAGGCTACCAGCAACTTCTTTTCGTCCTGTATGACGTTGCCCACGTAATACGGCAAACCGCAGTTCGCAAACGACACGTAAGGCCCGCGATCAAAGACCACGATTTCGGCATCTTCCGCCTGCCTGCGCAATCGTGCGGCGCAAGACGCGCCTCCCGCAACGCCGCCAACTATCAAAACTCTCTTCGCCATTTAATTACTCCCCGCACTTATTCTGCGACTTTCCCAATGTGAAGTGTCAGCCCCGACGGCATTCCAACTGCCAACACGGAGCGGCTCTTCCCTCCTTCGCAGCCCTTAAGAAAGAATGCAGAAAGGGGAGCAACTGTTACAAAGTGGAATCGGTTTATTCGTTCCGCACATCTGCGCAACGTTGAATTGACTATTTCTCCCTTGCCGCTACCGTCGGTACCTTTGGGGAAAGACGGGCGCTAACTTGGGCGACAGCACGCGGATCAGGTTGCTGACGGGGCAGTGAGTGCGTCTGCTCAACGGTGCTTCGCAGGCTGGCAAGGAAAGCTTCACAGGGTTTACATCCCCCCATGTGCCGCTCCAATTCCTTGCAGAGCGTATCGTCCAGAGCGCCGTCCAGATAGTCTGAAAGATTGGCAAATATCTGCTTGCAATGGTGCGAACGAGACAGCTTCCCTTTTGTTTCTTCCAGATGGATTGGAACTGGTACTTCTTGTCCGGTCCCAGCGCGATCGGCTGGCCTCGGCGCGAGCTGAGAAAGTTCCTTGCGTACGAACAGGCGTCCCCTGTGCAGGCGTACGCGCACGTTTCCTTCCTTCAGGTTCAGGATACGGGCGATCTCATCCGTCGAGAGCTCTTCGACATCGTGCAGAACCAGAACGATCCGGTACGGCGGGGGAAGTTTCAGGATCGCCTGCTGCAACTGTTCGGTGTCTTGGCGGGCGATCACCGCCCCTTCTGGAGAAGGCCCGGTAGCGGCCATCTCCCTAAGATGATCCAGCTCCGCGGCGTCAGGCATGAGTTCTTCCAGAGACAGGTGTTCTTTCGGCGCAAATTTACTCTTGCGACGCGACATCCAGCAGTGGTTTCTGGCGACCGTGTAAAGCCAGGTGGTGAGTGCCTTTGGATTATCAAATTTTGCGAGGTAGGGTATGGCCTTCAGCAGTACATCCTGCATGGTGTCTTCGGCGTCCTCCCGGTGTCCGCAGACCGTCATACTGAATGAGAACACCGTATTCTGAAGAAGCTCCAGCGCCTGTTCCACATGCGAGGAGTTGCCTGATCGCAACAAGTCGAACGCCTTTGTAACGTCGGATCGCATCGTTGGGACTAGGCTACCACGCGGGGCTCTGGTTCGGAAAACCCTCCCGGAAATACTGGCCAGCGTTTCGCAACGAATCGCTCGGGATCATTTCCGGCAGATCATTACCTTGGATCACCCGGCCGGGACCACGACTTTCTCGACGCTCCGGAAGCACCGTTCCAGTACCTCCCGCTCATTGCGAAGGAAGATGACGGCCCGTTCGGCTCCCATAAAGGCAAGACGAAAGTGAAAGAGAATTCTCACCAAGGGATTCGCGGGCACGTCATGCTCCATCATGAGAAAGGTTCCCTTTGGCCTTAGGACGCGAACGATTTCCTGCAACGCCTGATCCTGTGTTTCTCCTTTGAGCTCGTAGAACGCGTGCGAACAGGTGACCGCGTCGAAACTGCCTGTCGCAAAGGGGAGGCTCCCTGCGTCGGCTTCCACAAGGCGAACATTAGCGAAGCTCTTGGTCTTTTCCCGGGCCATCTTCAGCATTCCGTGAGAAAAATCTACGCCGAATACCCTGGCCGCCACAACCAACCTTCGCCTGCAAGTGGGTGAGAAGAGTTCCAGTACCAGTACAAAGGTCTAGAACCGAGCCGCCGTTTTCAACTAGTGCACGGTCAGCCAAGAACTTCCGGGCCAAGTCTTGCTTGTCGCGGGAATGAAGGGTGACGAAGCGGTCGTAAAATGTCGAATACCTGTTGTAGTATGCCTGTCGCGAACAAACCGTTTGCACGTTGTCCCATACCACCGGCGATGATCATGTTCGTACCGCGCTCCGCAAGCCTCTGATGATGCCGGTGGCGTGCTTTCTGACTGCAGGCAGCGGATTCTTCCTCCGGAAGCTTGGAGGACTGAACCCGTTCGTCGCCGCCGCCAGCATGGTCTCGGATTTTCTCGTGCTTTATGTCCTGAAGCTACACATTCCGCCAGCTATGGCCGTGGCATTGACCCTGTCCGTGACTTTTGGAACCCTGCTGCTCACGATGTGTTTTCTACTCTATCGTTGGCTGCTTAAGCTTCAGCCTTGTTCGGCGACAGGTCGAGGCTGAACTCCCATCCGCAACACTGGTTGGCGTCGGCTTCCGGCGGGCAGTGCAGGCATCTGGTTTGGATTCGAGGATCAACTGTCTGCGCAAAGGTCTCGAACTCAACCGTCCCTACGCTCTTGCAAGGGAAATCCGTGAGACCTTTGCGGCGTCGAGCCTCCTGCACACGACAAACATCCACAAACAAACGTAAACGCCGTCGGTCGTCTGACCATTCCGTGCGTTGCGCGTTGATCAGGCTATACATACGCAGCCCAAGCGCCTTGTCCAGGGCAGCGAGCCCGCCAACCTCCTCGATGCCGAACGTCGTCAGAATGCGGCGTGCCTCGACCGAGGCGAAACGGGCCCAGGAGGCGGCGTCGAGTTCCATCGCGGAAGCCATGCCGAACCGTTCTTCAGCGGCCAGAAACCAACAACCATCATGGGCCAGCCAGCTCTTGGCAAACATCTCCAGAGCCTTCCGCAGGTCTTCCCTATTCATTTCATCGAATGCACTCATTGGCTTCACCTTTCGTTTATATTAAGAGCCCATTCTCCCGAATCGAACCTTGTATGCCAAGCCAACCAAGGCGGTCGCAGCCACGATTCAACCCAAAAGGTGGGCGTTGGCACCTTGCCCCAAGCGGTTTCGACTGGCAGACTCTTTACGCCCGCCACTCGTAACGTGTGCACATCCACGTTAATCATAAACGCGGGCGTTCGAATCGCATTGATGGCGAACAGATCGAATTTCTTGCCAGGTGTCGCGCCAGATACACCCCGGAGGCCGATACCCCGAGCGGGAACCACGCCTGAAGCTGCGTTGAGGGAGCCGCGTTCTGCCAATTCGGAGCATGTCATCCAGCGCCTTGAGCGAGGACTTGCGAATCGGATAGGGGGCTCGAAGCCGTAATGCCGCAATGATCCCTGCCGGAAGCCCGATGCCGCTGCCGTACCCTAGCCCTGCCGGAGGTGAAAACTGCCTGCGAACTCATTCGGAACGTGCTCCGCAAGCAACTTGACGAGGGTCGCAAACTTGTTGTCTGGTTCCACGCCTCTGAGGACTGACTCATAGGCGTCACCCACCTATTACAACCTTCTCGCCTTGCCTGTGGGGCTTAGGCTCCGCTTCGACGTTTTCGAAACGACTCGCCAGATTCTACCAAGAAGCACGTGCGCTTGATCGAGGCGTCACGAAGCTGCCCAAGATTTGTCGTTCGATCCTGTAACACCCGCTCCTAGATTGCATTTATTCACATAGCAGTTTCAGGGTGACCTCCTTGGCGATGGCAAAAGCGTTTCTTCATCGGATTCGAGCTCTGGTCTTTATGGCTGGCTGGCTGGTTCTTCCACTGGCGGCCCAGCAGCCCAGATTGACGCTGCAGCAGGCGGTGGCCGCCGCGCTGGAACACAATCCGGCACAGAAGTTGGCAGCGGCAGATATGGCGGCATCCGAAGCAGGGTTCCAGCTCTCTAAAAGCCCGCTATTGCCGCAGATTCAATTCTCCGAGACCCTTGCCCGCGGAGATGATCCCGTCTATGCCTTCGGAACCAAGCTCAGGCAGCAGAGGTTCCAGGCTTCCGACTTCGGCCTGAACAGCCTTAATCGTCCCTCTCCTCTGAGTGATTTCACCACGAGCTTTTCCGGACGCTGGGTTGCCTTCGACTCACTGCACACACAATTTCAGATCAAGCGCGCCTCACTTCTGAAGCAGGGCGTAGCGGCCTCCGCCGGACGAACCGGCCAGGAGGTGATTTACCGCGTTGTGGATGCCTATGAGTCCGTGCTGATTTCGACCCGCGAAGTGGAAGTCGCCAAACATGCGGTGGAGACTGCTCAAGCCCTTCATGATCTGAGCCGCAACCGGGTCGATGCCGGACTTGCCGTTGAATCAGACGTGCTCTCCGCAAAAGTAAATCTCGCCATGCGGCAACAGGAACTGATTCAAGCGCAGGGGACTGAACAAACCGCATGGGTTGAACTGGAAGGGGCCGTGGGAGTCTCGTTGCCTCAGGGATCAGAGGGCTTGGAGCAGCTCGCCGAACGCAGCTTCTCCACTTTGGCGTTAGCCGACGAGGTAGAGCAGGCATTCAAGAATAGACCGGACCTGAAGAGCTTGGGGCTTCAGGTTTCCGCCCAGCAAGCAGCCGTTAAGTCGGCCAGGTCGGAGTTCGGTCCTCGGGTCGATGCCTTCGGCTCATGGCAGACGGATCGCCAGAGCTTTGCCGGCTCAGGCGGAAGCAACTGGATGGCCGGGGCGGAACTTCGCGTAGACCTACTTCCCATTGAAAAACGATCCCGGCTACAGCAGGAAAAAGCCTCGCTGATGCGCGCACGGGCCGGCGAGGAATCGGCGCGGAGCATGATCCGCGTTGAAGTGAGCCGCGCATACTTCGGTCATGAAGCTGCTGCGAAGATGGTGGAAGTTGCAAGGGATTCGATGACGCAGGCAACAGAGAGCATGCGCATTCTACGCAATCGCTACGATGCAGGACTTGTTCCCTTAACCGAGGTTTTGCGGGCCGAAGACGCGGAGCGCCAGAGCCAGAACGGATATTGGCAGGCCGTGTATCGCAACGCTTTGAGCTACGCAGCTCTTCGCTTGGCGACTGGAACTCTGAATGAAGAACAGGTGGTGAACTTCCAATGAGAAACCTTCGAATCAGATTAGTCTCTGCCGCTATTCTCCTGGCACTGGCAAGCCTGACCGCATGTAGCAAGAAGACGGAATCCGTTGCAACACCGGAAGTCGTCCGGGGAGTTCACGTATTTCAAACTGCAACTCAAAGTCTTCCTGAGACGGTCGATATGGTGGGCACGGTGCGCGCCGCGGAATCCGCCACGCTGTCGTCGCAGATGATGGGGACGGTCACCAGCATTGCCGTCCGCGAGGGCGATCACGTCCGGGCCGGTCAGACCTTGCTTTCCATCGACGCAGCGCAACTGGCGTCGCAGACGGACCGGGCACGTGCCTCGGTAGTAGCTATGGGACAACAAGTTGCGGCGGCAGAGAGCGATGCGGCTCTCGCTGCGAGCACGCTCAAACGCTTTGAAATGCTGAAAGCGCAAAAGAGCGTCAGTCCCCAGGAGTTTGACGAGGTCCAGTCGCGCTCAAAAGCTGCGTCGGCACGGCTTGCCATGGTGCGCTCGCAGGAAGGTGAAGCGAGAGCCGCTGAATCCGCAGCGCGCACGATGCAGGGATACACGCGGATTCATGCACCGTTTGACGGAGTTGTTACGGAACGAAAGGTCGATCCGGGTGCGATGGCAACTCCTGGCAGCCCGCTGCTGACGATCGAAAAGGCTGGCGCTCTCAGGCTGGAGATCTCCGTCGATGAATCGCTGCTTTCATTGGTTCATGCAGGCGCGAGCATTCCAGTCATGATCGATACACTTGGCAGCCAGCCAGTGGCCGGTAAGATCATACAGATCGTGCCCACAGCCGACCCTGGAAGCCGCAGTTTCCTGGTGAAGATTGATCTGCCAGCCGCGCCGGGTTTGCACAGCGGAATGTACGGGCACGCGCTGCTGGTGCGAGGAATCAAGGACATCCTGATTATCCCTCGGACTGCCGTCATCGCTCACGGCTCCATGCAAGGCGTCTATGCAATCGGGCAGAATCACATCGCGGAGTTGCGGTACATCTCAGTTGGTAATCCCCACGGCAATGAAATTGAGGTCCTGTCAGGCCTAAGCGCGGGAGAAACGGTCGTCGACTCTCCTGGAGAACGCGAATTCTCCGGCAAGCGCATCGAGGTTCAGCAATGAAGCATGACCTCGGCATCGCTGGGCGCATTGCTCAGACCTTCATTAACTCGAAGCTGACACCCCTCGCGATTGTAGCGGCACTTGTACTCGGCATTTTTGCGGTGATGCAGATTCCCCGCGAAGAGGAGCCGCAGATTGTCGTGCCAATGCTCGACGTGATGACTGCAATGCCCGGTGCATCGCCTGCTGAAGTCGAGCGGCGAGTTACGACTCCGCTGGAAATGATCCTGAGAGAAATTCCCGGCGTCGAGTATGTCTACTCGACGTCCAGTCCGGGCGCGAGCCTCATCATTGTTCGTTTTTATGTTGGGACCAAGCAGGAAGATGCACTCGTCAAGGTCTACAGCAAACTTTACGCGAACCTCGACCATGTGCCTGCGGGCGCTTCTCCATCCATTGTCAAATCACGTTCCATTGACGATGTGCCCATTCTTTCGCTCACCCTCTGGGGCAAGAACTATGATGCTTACCACCTGCGCCTGATTGCGGCCGAGCTGGAGCACTCGATCAAACAGGTCGGTGACGTCTCCGAGACACGCATCCTCGGCGGACAGCCTCGCACCATGCGGGTGGAGCTAAGCACATCGAAGCTGGCCTCCTACGGACTGTCCACGGCGACGGTGGTAGCAAGGCTGCAGGCGGCGAACGCAGCTGTGGAAGCCGGAGAATTTTCGAGCCAGAACCAGCAGATCCGCGTGGATGCCGGATCGTTGCTTGCGCGATGTGAAGACGTGGAGCAAGTTGTCGTCGGCGTCAGTCACGGACACCCTATCCTGCTGCGCGAAGTGGCCGATCAGATCATTGATGGGCCTGCCGAGCCAACCAGCTATGTGAACTTCGGAGTAGGCAAAGGAGCCCTGCAGTCTGATCCGCATGCGCAGGTCGGAGGAGAGTTTCCCGCTGTCACGATTACCGTTGCGAAGCGGAAGGGAACCAACGCAACAAACATTGCCAATCACGTTCTGGCTCGAATCGCAGAGCTAAAAGGAAATACGCTTCCCGGCGATCTGAACATCACGACAACGCGCAACTACGGCGAGACGGCAAAAGCGAAGTCTGACGAGTTGCTGAAGCACTTGCTGCTCGCCACTCTTTCGGTCACGTTGCTGATCGCAATCTTCCTCGGCTGGAGAGAATCGGGCGTCGTCCTTCTCGCTATCCCTGTAACCCTTGCACTCACCCTCGGCATCTTTTATCTGCTCGGCTACACGTTGAACCGGGTGACGCTCTTCGCGCTCATCTTCAGCATCGGCATTCTTGTCGACGACGCAATCGTCGTCGTCGAGAACATTGTCCGGCACTTCCGCCTCCCGGAATGTAAGGGACGGCCGTTGGCCGAGGTGGCAGTTGAGGCCGTTGCGGAAGTTGGCAATCCAACGATCCTGGCGACCTTTGCGGTCATCGCGGCCATCTTGCCCATGGCGTCCGTCCAAGGCCTGATGGGGCCGTACATGATGCCCATTCCTGTCGGAGCATCCTCGGCGATGATGTTCTCGCTGCTGGTGGCCTTCGTAGTTTCGCCCTGGGCTTCGCTTCGCCTGCTGCGCCACACGGCGAGCAAGGCAGAGTATGGTACGCATGAGAAAGAAGATTGGGCGACAGGTCTTTACCGGCGATTCATGACGCCGATGATGCATTCTGCGAAGTGGCGTTACCTGTTCATTCTAAGCATTGTTCTCCTGCTGCTTGCGGCAGTCTCACTGGTGCCGCTCAAACTGGTGCAGGTGAAAATGCTGCCCTTCGACAATAAAAGCGAGTTCCAGGTTGTTGTCGATATGCCCAATGGGACCACACTGGAACAGACAACTCGCGTTGGTCAGGCGCTCGGCGAATATCTCTGCCAGCAACCAGAGGTGGCTAACTATCAGCTCTACGCAGGACTCTCTGGTCCGTATAACTTTAACGGGCTTGTCCGGCATTATTACTTACGCAATCAGCCGAATCAGGCGGATATACAGGTCAACCTGCTACCTCTCACGGATCGAAGCACGCAAAGCCATCAGATCGCAAAGCGCCTCAGACCTGAGCTACAGAAGATCGGGCTGCCGTATGGCGCACGTATCAAGGTAAGCGAGGTTCCTCCTGGCCCTCCGGTCGTGCAGACGCTTGTCGCTGAAGTATATGGTCCCGACGAGGCTGGCCAGATTGACGTTGCAAAACGGATTAAACAGATCTTTCAGCAAACGCCGGACGTGGTCGATGTGGATTGGTACGTCGAAGATCCGCAAACGGAATACCGGATCGCAGTTGACGAGGAGAAGGCCGCGCTGCACGGTATTTCTTCGTCCACCGTGACCAATGCGCTGACGACTGTGCTGAAGGGTTCGGAGGCCGGACTGCTTCACTCACAGACCTCACGCGAAGATATTCCGATCATGGTTCGCGTGACGCGCGCCGACCGCTCCTCCCTCGATGCTCTGGAAAGCACGAAGCTCACAGCATCGGATGGCTCGCTCGTCTCGTTGCGGGAGATTACCAGGACGGAGGCCACGACGCTCGAGCCCAGCATTTACCACAAGAACATGAAGCGAGTTGTGTATGTGACCGGAGACGTCGCGGGGAAGGCGGAAAGTCCGGTCTACGCCATCTTTAAGATGGATGAGGCGCTCGACCATCTCAGGCTTCCCGCAGGCTACGTTCTCAAGCGCTACAACGCTGTCCAACCCGAATCCACCGATCGCTACGCGATGAAGTGGGACGGAGAGTGGCACATCACGATCGAAGTATTCCGCGATCTCGGCTTGGCTTTTGGCGCGGCGCTGCTCTTAATCTATGTCCTTGTGGTGGGCTGGTTCCGCTCGTTCATTGTGCCCCTTGTAATCATGGCGCCGATTCCGCTGACCCTCGTCGGAATCCTGCCTGCCCACGCTATGCTCGGCGCATTTTTTACCGCAACCTCCATGATCGGCTTCATAGCCGGCGCGGGTATCATCGTTCGAAATTCGATCATTCTCGTTGACTTCATCGAACTGCGCCGTGCCCAGGGAATGGAGTTGGCGGACGCGGTGGTGGATGCCGGCGTGGTGCGCTTCCGTCCCATGTTGCTGACGGCCGCAGCGGTTGTTGTCGGAGCCAGCGTCATTCTCTCGGATCCGATCTTTCAAGGTCTTGCACTGTCACTGATGGCTGGCGAAGTAGCATCCACCCTGCTCTCGCGTATGGCGGTCCCGATTCTTTACTACATGGTGGAATCCCGAATTCAGACTCCACCGAGCGCTGTTTCACTGAGTAAACTCTAGAAAAGGAGATGCGCTGTGACTGTTGAACGTGGATTAAGATTGCTGGCAGGTATAGTCATTCTAGTGTCAGTAACTCTGGGAATGACCGTGAATCACAACTGGTACTGGTTGACCGGGTTCGTCGGGCTCAACCTCTTCCAGTCGGCCTTTACCAACTGGTGTCCTGCAATGTTCTTTCTGAAGAAGTGCGGCCTGCGCTAGTTGGAAATTTAGGTGATGCCCATGGAAACGGTACGTCAGATTGAATATTCCCCAGGTCCGCTGTCGGAGCGAAGGGCTATTCTCGTGCCCGTTGGGCTGAACCTCACATTCGGTGCTGAAAAATTGTCCTGCATTCCTTCCGGCTCCGCTGCGGGTGGCGTGCTCGGCACGATTACGCAATTCTCCGACTCCGCTAGCGATAGCCCATTGCGTCGTTTTATTAGCGATTGACGCCTTGCTCCCCCAGCGCGCTTCTTTGCAAGTTCCTCAACTGAACAATACTCACTCCACATGCTAACGCGCTCTCAGACTAGATCGACCCATGGCTCGCCTTCGCCGCCTCTCGGTTTAGGGGGTACTCCGAGTGCGGCGAATTTGTTGGGTTTTCCACCCGTCTTTCGCAGAACATTCATCACGGCCGCTCAGGTGGGACACCCGCAGGCGCTTTCGCCAAACAAACGGGAAGCGCAGAGCAAGGTTGTCCGGATGATTTTGGATAAACAAAAAGCGCCCGGCAATGGCGCTTGGAATAGTGGCGGCCGATTCTGCTGCCTAATGCTGCGCATTTGTTGTTACGGGAAGCGGTCTAACTGATTGAACAATATGGTAGGCACGAGGAGACTCGAACTCCTGGCCCCTACCGTGTCAACTCAATAAAATCAATGGCTTACAACGACATAGCAGGACACGAACGGCACCCTAAGTCAGTGTAAGACTGTTGAAAACAAAGATGCGATGTACCAGGTTGTGTACCACGGCAGTTGTGTACCACTCCACAGGTCTTCTTCCGACCTCCTAGTCCCGAACTGACAATGTCGTTTAGATTCAATAACTTATGAGTTTCATTCGTGGTGTTTCAATCGCATAAATCCTTCTGATTCTTATAAATAGGTTTCAGTCATTTTGATATGGGCACCCTAGCTTGGGCACCCCATCCGCTCCGCGGTGCTGCCATACTGTCCCGTCGAAAGCACCAGGGGGTCAATGGCAAAAGACCAGGGGGTCAGTGACGGGCAGCCGCATTCCATGCGGGTTTCACAGGGCTAAGCACTTGGCCGGCGGTTAAGTTTGGGAACCCTCAGAACCCAGAAGGCCTAAAAAGCGCCGATTTTCTGACAATTGCAGATTGACCACCTTGCTGCCTTGTGAAACGTGCACTTCAGAGAGAGTTCGCTGATGGCTGATTAGCGCATTCATAGGTTTCTATCCTTCCTCATCAAGCTGTGCAGCCAAGCCGCAATCTGCAGACGTCAAGATCGATTGAGGGAGTGCCTGGTCGAGATCGGTGATCAGATCGCCAACATCTTCGATGCCGACGGAGATTCTCACCAACTCCGGCGGGAGCTCACGTGAGGGTGCGATCTCCGGCGGTACGCTGGCGTGCGACATGGATCCGGGCAGGCTGATGGTGGAGTGAAGGCTGCCGAAGCTCACGCAGATCTGGAACATCCTTGCTTGCTCGGCCACGGCGCGCGCTGCCGCCACGGAACGTGTGGTGAAGCTGACTACCGAGCCAGCGCCGGAGGCCTGCCGGTGTTGCAGCGTGTATCCGGGGTCGCTTTTGAGACCGGGGTAGAAGACGCGCTCGACGCGTGGGTCGCCCTCGAGGAATTCGGCGATGGCCAAGGCGTTGCGCTGCTGCGCATCGACGCGTAATTTCAAGGTCTTGAGGCCGCGCTGCAGCAGGAAGCAGTCGAACGGCGCCAACGCATTGCCTTCGGCATTCTGTAAGAAGTAAATGTCTTCGGCGAGTTTCGCGTCGCGCACCACCACTACGCCTCCGGTCACGTCAGCATGTCCGCAGAGAAATTTGGTCGCCGAGTGCACCACGATGTCGGCACCGAGCGAGAGCGGTTGCTGCAAGTATGGCGACATCAGCGAGTTGTCCACCACGAGTAGTGCATTGCTTGCGTGCGCTAACTCGGCTATCGCTCGCAAGTCGATCACGCGCAGCAGCGGATTGGTGGGAGACTCAACGTAGATGAGACGGGTGCGAGGCGTAATCTTCGCAGCGAAGGATTCGAGGTTTCCGGCGTCAGCGTAGCTCGTACCGATTCCTGAGCGTTCCAGAATGCGCGTGAACAGGCGGCAGGTTCCGCCGTAGAGATCGCTGTCGGCCAGAATCTCATCACCAACGCGCAGCGTGCGGGCCACTGCAGTAATAGCTGCCATACCGCTGGCGAATGCGAAGCCATGCGTGCCGCCTTCAAGTTTGGTAACCAACCCTTCCAGAACCTTGCGCGTGGGATTTCCGCTGCGCGAGTAATCGTAGTCGCCGACGCTGTCTGCGTGTTGCTGCTCAAAGGTTGCAGTCTGGTAGATGGGCGTGGAGGTGGGACGGAAGCGGTCGCCGGGTGCAACCTCATATTGCACGAGTCGGCTAGCGAACTTCATTGGCGGCCTCCTTGGCGTTATCGCTACAGCAGCCAGCGGCTGCAAATGCTTGTTCGAGATCGGCGATGATGTCCTCGGGGGATTCCAGGCCAACCGAGAGCCGTATGAGTCCATCGGAAATTCCCAGGTGTTGGCGTAATTCCGGAGAAAGATCGGCGTGAGTGGTGGAGGCCGGATGCGTGATAAGAGTCTCCAATCCGCCGAGGCTTTCGGCGCGTGAACAAAGCTGCACGGAATTGAGTACATCGATGGTGGTTGCGAATGGTGCATCAAGTTCGAAAGAGATCATTCCACCCGCCGCCCGCTGTTGGCGTAGAGCCAGTTCATGCTGAGGGAACGACGGCAGTCCGGGATAGTAGATTCGCGACACTGCAGTATGCGCTTCCAGCCATTCGGCGACGATCTGCGCATTTTCACAATGGAGCCGGAGCCGCGCCGGAAGCGTCTTGATCCCTTGCAACGTCAGCCATGCCTCAAAGGGCGCCTGAATCGAGCCGAGTGTCTTCCTGATAAGGCGGAAACGTTCGGCGAGCACCGCGTCGTTCGTCGCAAGGGAGCCGCCGACGGTGGCATTGTGTCCGTCGATGTACTTGGTGGTGGAGAGTACAGAGATGTCTGCCCCCAATTCCAGGGGCCTTTGCAACACCGGGGTGAGGAACGTGTTATCGACCGCCAGCAGCAGACCGTGGCGCTTGGTGATCTCCGCGATTGCAGCAATGTCGGTGAGCTTCAGCACCGGGTTTGCAGGAGTCTCGATGAACACAATTCGCGTCCGCGGCGTGATTGCCGCTTCTACGTTCGCCGGGTTCGAGGTATCGACAAAGCTGGCGTGAACACCGAGGGGCTCCAGAATCTCGCGGAAGAGTCGAATGGTTCCGCCGTAGGTAACTTCGGAGAGAATGGCGTGCTCGCCAGCCTTCAGCACGGAGAAGAACAGCGCGCTCTCTGCAGCCATTCCGGTGCGGAAGCAGACTGCCGGGGCGGTTCCTTCCAGCGCGCCGATGGCACGTTCCAGCGCATCCACGGTAGGGTTCGAGACGCGCGAGTAGCTGAATCCTTTATCTACTCCAACCGCATCATGAACGAACGTGCCGGTCTGGTAGAGCGGGAAAAGCAAGGAGCTGGCGTGCGAGTCCAGCGACCGACCGCCGTGTATAGCAACAGTTGCAATATCGTGTAATGAAGCCAATGAATCCTCCCCTGGCAGGTGAGTGAAGTACGCCTAAAAACAAATTTGCCGTCTTGAGGGGCCCCCAGACGGCTGCCAGAGAAGAGATGTGCGATTGCTCAGACACTCAAAGCTGGACGACCACCGCCTGGGGGGCACATGGCCATACGCATTCGAGAGTTGAACAGCGTCGTCATCTTCAAATTCCTATCGGTAATAAAGCCGATGAAGGATCATAGCATAACGCGAAAGAACATTTTGTCGAAATGATGCGCGAGTAGGACCTGCAGGATGAGTAAGTGTGTCATTCGCGGAGTTTTATAACTTCTCTCGAAGGTGCCGAATACGCGATGTAAGGCCAAGGAATTTGATCGTGCGAGCCCTACCGGTGTTGACTCTGCCAAATGAACGAGCTATAAACAAAGCCATCATGATCGTCTGTTGCCAGGTCTGTCGCATGTCTGCCTGCTGTTGTTGCGGGAAGCATTGCTCTGGCGAAAATGAGGTCGTGGAATAGAATTCTGTTCAAGAGAATTTCACGGACCCACCGCCAGTGACATGTCGGTGGGTCTTTTCTATGCTCCGAAGGCATCGGACAAATAAGACTGGTACACATTTTCTGGCAGGCGGCGTGCAAGCAGAGTCGCCTCCAGGTGCAGTGAACTTTCAGCGGTTCGCCGGTCGTGCGGGCCAGATGGAGATGATATGGCAATTGCAAACAGCATTACTGAGTTGATTGGAAAAACGCCGCTACTTTACCTCAACAAAATTACTAACGGGGCTGCGGCACGAGTGGCCGTAAAGCTGGAGAGCCAGAATCCTTTGGCCAGCGTCAAGGACCGCATCGGCGTAGCGCTGATCGAAACGGCGGAGAGAGAGGGCAAGATTCATCCCGGCAAGACAGTGCTGATCGAACCGACCAGCGGCAACACCGGAATCGCACTCGCATTCGTAGCGGCGGTGAAAGGGTATGAGTTAATCCTCACCATGCCTGAGACGATGAGCCTGGAACGGCGCGTGCTTCTCTTGGCGTTCGGCGCCAAGATCGTGCTCACTCCCGGGCCCAGCGGCATGAAGGGCGCAGTGGCCAAAGCCGAAGAGATCCTTGCCAATACTCCGAACGGCTATGTCTTGCAACAGTTCAATAACTCTGCCAACCCCCAAATTCACTTTGAAACCACCGGGCCTGAGATCTGGAACGACACCGACGGCAAGGTCGACATCCTGGTCTCCGGCGTGGGCACGGGCGGCACGCTGACCGGCGTTGCTCGCTACATTAAGCCGAAGAAGCCGGGGTTCAAGGCAATTGCGGTCGAACCGACGGACAGCCCAGTGCTTTCGGGCGGTAAGCCTGGGCCACACAAGATCCAGGGTATCGGCGCTGGTTTTGTGCCCGGCGTGCTCGACACCAAGTTGATCGACGAAGTAGTCCAGGTCTCGAACGATGAGGCGCTCGCCTATGCGCGGCGACTGCCCAAGGAGGAAGGTCTACTGGTCGGGATCTCTGCGGGAGCCGCGGTGGCTGCCGCTGTGAAGGTGGCCCAACGCCCGGAGAATGAGGGCAAGCTGATCGTCGCGATCATTCCAAGTTTTGGCGAGCGCTATCTGAGCACAGTTCTCTTCGAGGAGTTGCGTAAGGAGGCACAGGCACTGCCTACCACGCCGATCGGCGAGCCGGCAGCTCCCAAGGCGTAAGCGCGGCGAGTTACAGGATTTACCAGGGAACGAAGTCCCAAGGGCTCAGGCCCCTGGGACTTTTCTGTGCGTTCAGCCGCAGACATGCGGTGATGTTCCGCCGCGTGACATGTGCGTTCTTCATTCAAAGCATTGTTTCCGGGTAAAGGCAAAGGCCGCCGGGGAGGCGGCCTTCCTGTGATGCAAATGGCGTTTACAAGTGGTAAGAAATGCCTATGCCAAAGCGAGCCCGCGCATTGAGATCAACCACATTCCCCGGAATGTTTACGACCTCTCCGGCAGCTTGAACGATGGCGAGATCAACCTGCAGCGGCGTTCCTTCCAGATGTGGAACTATGCGTACAAAGTAGCTCAGCGAAGTCGGAACCGTTGCGGCCTTGGGCAGACCCTCGACATAATGAGGCTGTTGAACGGCTTCCGATCCGGCGATCAGAGTGGACTTCGCGGGGCCCTTCAATACGACAGCAGCGGCGCCAAAGAGGCGTCCTTGCCAGTTCTGAGCGTTGCCTGCAATGCCAAACACCGAGGCGTCCGTGACCTTATCACCGAGGCTCAGAACGAAGGGGAGCCCCTTCACCTGGGTGACGGTCTTGGTGGCAACAACATAGAAATCGGCATTGTTCGCGGAGGCACCGTGTGCCAACCCTACCGAGCCTACGCGCTGAATGCCGATGCGACCGATGGCACCCGCAGCGATGGCCGGAACCCACTTGGTCTTCCAGGCATTCTCGTTCACAAAGTTCAGCTTGCCATGAAATTCATTAAAGCCGTTGGAGAACAGGTAGCTCGGAGGGTAGTTGCCGCTGCCTGTGAGGCCAACGTTACCCGAGGAACTGAGCGCTGCGGTGTAGCCAATTTCAAAGTGCTTCCCAACACCCTCGGTAATATGTAACTGATAGTCGTTGCCAATCACATTACCGCCGTTGAGGTAGTGGAAGCCGACTTCTGGTTTGCCAAACGTGCCAGCAGGTGAAGAAGCAGTGTAGGCAAAGGGAGTGAGAAGCGCGCCGGTCTGGCCCTCCCAGTTCAATCCTTGCGCAAATGAGGCTTGTGAAAATACTGTGACAACAAAAAGGCTAAAGGCTATCGAGAGTTTCTTAGCGTTCATTTTCATATCTCCTAGGTTTACTTGAACTGCTCGTTTCACGGATGTAACTCTGCCTCTCTCATCTGTAAAGACTAGATATGGGGATAAGGAAAGCCAACGAAGCAATTTCGTTTAGCGGGCTTATTCAGTTTGGAATGGAATAAAGAAGCGCGCCGGCTAGCGACAACAGCAAGAAGGGACTAATTGGAGAACCGTTATCGAGATCATAAGGCCTTTCGTTTACACGTCAATCGGAACAATCAAATCTAAGCTGCGTATTCAATAGGTGGCTGTTCGCGACGCGTTCAGGTACTTCTTCAGGTCAGCCAGATTGTGATAGTAGCCACTGTCGCTCTTGGGTGAATTCGGCACAATCCAGACGCGTCCATTTGGGAATACGAAATGACGGTGCTTCTTCGATCGCCTCTGTACGGCACCGCTTTCTCGAAGCAAATCCACTATTCGCCAGTAAATATCGCCGCTGCAACCCATACTCTTTTCCTCGAACCCGCAACTTGCAGCACATACACACAAGGTGTGCAGAACGAACACCTAACGATGTTTTTGCTTTCGAATAGGAACGTTCCGACGAAGAAAGCTCAGCGACAACATCGCGGCTTGGAGGTAGACGAGCGGGAGAGCCGCCACAAATACGAGTTTGTTTTGAGAATAGACATCCCTTTATCCAGCGCCTAAACAGAAGTTGTGCGGGTATCAGAACAACGCGCGAAGCCTAGCGGCAGCGACAACAACAGGGGCGGGATGGGACGAAGACAATCATTGGTGAGTACGAATCTAACTCAAGAAAAGTTTCTGGTCAATACCGAGAATGCTAGTTGTCGTTGTGCACTTGCTTCGATCAGTTATTTAAGCAACTTACTTGCAAGATGTTACAAATTTAAAACCACCAAAGTTAAAAATATAAGTAGCTTTTTTCTTGACATCCAAATTGGGAGTGCGGTAGTTTGCAAACCATGACGTCCGTTTACCAGAACGCGAACTGTTGTTGGAGCTGCTACAACACGTCCGTTCTGGTGATCGGGTCTACAGGCTAGCCGCGAAGTATAGTCATATTCGGAGCCTTGAGATCAATGCCCATTCACCGGGAACGGTGAGTGGGCATTTTCTTTTTGCTTACGAATTTAGAAAACACAAACCAAGTTACCACCAACGCAGTTACTACTAAGGGAGAACCACAATGGCACTCGCAAAACAGACCTTCGGATTCTATGTTCCTTCCGTTAGCTTATTTGGCCTTGGCAGTGCAGACGAAGCCGGACCGCAAGCGAAAGCGCTCGGCACAACTCACCTGCTGATCGTCACCGATAAAGTTATCGCCAAACTTGGCCTCGCTGACAAGATTAAGGCTCAGTTGGAAGCATCCGGGCTGAAGGCTACCATCTTTGACGGCGCCGAGCCGAACCCGACCGACAAGAATGTTCTCGATGGCGTAAAGATCTACCAAGACGTAAAGGCCGACGGCATCGTCTCCCTCGGCGGCGGCAGCTCCCACGACGCGGCCAAAGGCATCGCCACGGTGGTTTCCAACGGCGGCAATATCCGCGATTACGAAGGGCTCAACAAGCTAACCAAGCCGATTCCGCCGCTACTTGCGATCAACACCACGACCGGCACCGCGAGCGAACTGACCCGCTTTGCCATCATTACCAACACGGATACCCATGTGAAACTGGCCATTGTTGACTGGCGCCTGACTCCGACCGTCGCCATCAACGACCCTCTGCTGCAGGCTGGCCAGCCACCTGCCTTGACCGCATCGACCGGCCTCGACGCCCTGACCCACGCCGTGGAAGCCTATGTCTCGACGATTGCGACTCCCATCACCGACGCGGCTGCCATCAAGGCGATTGAGCTTCTCGGCGAGTACCTGCGCGCCGCCGTTGCCAACGGCGACGATCTGGAAGCCCGCGACAAGCTGGCCTATGCGGAATACCTGGCGGGAATCGCTTTCAACAACGCCAGCCTCGGCTACGTTCACGCGATTGCCCACCAGCTCGGCGGCTTCTATAACACAGCGCACGGCGTCACCAACGCCATTCTGCTGCCGGTGGTGTCGACGTTCAACCTGATCGCCAAGCCGAGACGGTTTGCTGATATCGCCGTCGCGCTGGGCGAAGACATCTCCGGCCTGTCTCCGGTCGATGCAGGCGCCAAGGGAATCGAGGCTATACGTAAGTTGTCGAAGGATGTGGGGATTCCGGCTACCATCAGCGAAATCGGCGCCAAGGAAAAGGATTTTGAGGTCCTGGCCACCAACGCTCTGAAGGACGTGTGCGGCCTGACGAACCCGCGCAAGGCCACGTTGAAGGACATCATCGGCATCCTGAAGGCTGCCAATGGGCCAGTGGCAAAGGCCGCCACCGTTTAGCCGGCAATAAGATTTGTGGTCTCGTACTGAACACTTGATCTGCCAATGCCACGGCGTGGGCTCCGCCGAAACGGTGGAGCCCGTTTTCCACTTGCGTCACCCAAAGGCTTCATGCCTCAGGAAGGAATAGTTGGCTTTGTTAATGAAATGCGACTTATGCAAACTCGATGATCGTCTGGAAGCGGCTCAACTGTGCGCGGTGTGCTCTGATGCGATTGCCCGAGTGGTGTGGGCGCAGCTTCGAATTGAGGCCGAGAAAGCCGCCGAATTGATCAAGGCGGTTCCGCTACAGGCAGGCGTGGATGCGGATGAGTATCGAAAAGCTTTCGGCGGATAGACGATGTCTAGGATGCTTTGCGTAATACTCCACACGGGCAAGGTTCCAGCGGGGGTGCAGGTTGAAGCTCGAAGGCAAACCTTCTCTCATAATGGGCATCGCACAATCTGTGTTGAACGTTCGAATCGAAGCGGGGCGACGTTCACATACCACTAGAAACTGTTTTTGCCTGCGTTTCGTCAAACACGCGCCGCGCACTCGGCACTAATCCAACACTGTCATAGCGATCGCTGAACCGCCAAGCTCAGAGCCTCCAGCGTTCCGATCACTAGATGGCAGGGACCAGATTCTTGGTCCCGTTATTCACATTAGAGATAGAGGAAATAATGTCAGACAGTTTATTGCAGCGCAGTGTAACCACGGCGGTTGCCAGGAATCTGGCAACGACAACGAAGACCAACCCGAAGATGATGTCGATTACCCCGCGGCTGTTGCTGAGCCAATTGCCGTGGGTGCAGGTGCATGGCGGAACTTATCGCGTGAATCGCACCAAGGTGGAGCTCAGCAAGGCCGAGCGAATCGAAGTGGATGTCAGCGGCGGGAGCGCCTCGTTTTCGGCGGAGTCGCTACGCAGCGTGCCGCTGTTTTCCCAGCTTTCCGATGAAATTCTCACCGGCATGGCCAGCCGCTTCAAGACGGAAGATGTATCGCTGGGCAACACACTGGTGGTCGAAGGCAAAGACCGCAACAAGTTTTTCATCATCGCTCACGGGCAGGTGGAGGTACTGAGCAAAGGCGCCCATGGCAGCGATTTGCGGATCGCCCTGCTGACCGAGGGCGAGTATTTCGGGGAAGCTGAGCTGGTATCTGATCGAACTTCTGACGTGACGGTTCGAACTATTACTCCCTGCGTACTGTTGACTTTGTCACGCAGCGATCTGGATGAGGTACTGGTTGAGAGCCGTCTGAATGAGCAGTTCAAGAGAGTGATCGACGAGCACCTGAAGCTATTGACGACCGTGAATAAGTACGGCGAGCGGAACATCGATCTGGTATCCGGTTTTGCCGAGAACATTGAAATCCCGGAAACTTTCGTAGACTACTCTGCCCATCCGCGCGAGTATTCGCTCTCCGCCGTGCAGACCGTGGTGCGGGTGCACAGCCGCGTTTCTGATCTCTACAACGGCCCCTACGACCAACTCGAAGAGCAGATGCGGTTGACGATCGAAGGCATCAAGGAACGGCAGGAGTGGGACCTGATCAACAGCAAGAAGTTCGGCCTGCTGCACTCGGTGGATCCAGCGATGCGTGTGAGCACCCGCTATGGAACGCCGACTCCGGATGACCTGGACGAGTTGCTGGCGCGGGTCTGGAAGAAGCCGGCATTTTTCCTGGCACATCCGAAGGCGATTGCGGCCTTCGGGCGAGAGTGCACCTGGCGTGGCGTGCCACCGCCTACGGTGAACCTGTTCGGCATCCCCGTGATCACATGGCGAGGCGTGCCGCTGATCCCCTGCGACAAATTGGAGATCAAGAGCCGGTACCATACGACGCGCGCTCTGGGCACGACCAGCATCCTGCTGCTGCGCGTGGGCGAAGCAGAGCAGGGGGTAGTCGGCCTGCATCAGGTGGGCATACCCGGAGAGATCATGCCGAGCCTGTCGGCACGCTTTATGGGAATGGATAACCTTGGGGTCGCCTCATACCTGCTGTCACTGTATTTCTCTTGCGCCGTCCTTACCGACGATGCTCTCGGAGTGCTGGAGAACGTGGAAGTCGGCTACTACCACGACTACGCCGACCGGGGCGCTACGGGGTTCGAAGCCGGTCTCGGAATTTAGCTGGATGCTGGAGGATCGTATGTGTGCGAGCAATCTGGTGACGACGACCAGGAACGGGGTGCCGTGTGACCAATGAAATTACTCCCGAGCTGATTTCCGAAATCGCAACCCGTCTTTATAACGAGATTCCGGGCGCGAATCTCGTTCCGAAGACAGAGAAGGACGTGCATCACCTGGAACGTGACGCCCAGAGTTCGCCGCCCGTGGCACCGGATGTCTCTGAGCGCGGGGTTCTCTCGTCTATCGGCGGTAGTGGGCTGGCCGGCTCTGGTTTGCCAAAAGGGGCGGCCGCCGCTCACCAGCCGACGTCGCCGGCGGCCGCTAGGCCGGAGCAAATTGACACCGGTGCGAACACGCCAACCGCGGGTTTGAGCACAGGCGAAGCGGCACGCACCTTTGTGAAGAGACTTCGTTCCGGTCAAATCCCTTCCGATAGAAACCGGTGCGCAAATGATGCCGAGCAAGAGAGAATCCAGCGATTGTTTGCCAGAAACTCGCCGACGGACACTGGTGCCCGCCCGTTGGACGTGCCCACGATTCGGCGGGATTTCCCTGTTCTCAATCAGCAGGTGCACGGCAAGCCGCTTGTCTGGTTTGACAACGCGGCCACGACCCAAAAACCTCAAAGCGTAATCGACGCCATCTCCCGCTTTTACGCCCACGACAATTCGAATATCCATCGCGGCGCGCATACCTTGGCGGCCCGCGCAACCGATGCATTTGAAGGAGCGCGGCAGAAGGTGCAAGGCTTCCTAGGAGCTCCGTCGGCGAAGGAAGTCGTCTTTGTCCGGGGAACCACGGAAGGGATCAATCTTATAGCTCAGTCCTACGGAGGGAAGTTCCTGCAACCGGGCGATGAGATTGTCCTCTCCGCGCTTGAGCACCACGCCAATATCGTGCCTTGGCATATGATTGCCAAACGGACTGGCGCCGTGCTGCGGGTTATCCCCGTAACTGATCGCGGCGAAATTATGCTCGAAGCCTATGAGGCTATACTCGGTCCCAGAACAAAATTGGTCGCCTTGTCACACGCGTCGAACAGTGTGGGTACGATCTTGCCCATTACAGAGATGACGTATGCGGCCAAGCGCTACGGCGCACGCGTGCTCATCGACGGAGCACAGACCGTCGCACATCTTCCTGTCAACGTGCAACAGATCGGCTGCGACTTCTTCGTCTTTTCCGGACACAAGATCTTCGCTCCTACCGGAATCGGCGTCGTGTGGGCGAAGGAAGAGCTTTTACACATCATGCCGCCGTGGCAAGGCGGCGGCAGCATGATCAAGGACGTGACCTTTGAAGAGACCACGTACGCAGATCCGCCAGCGAAATTCGAAGCCGGAACTCCTAGTATCGCCGACGCGGTGGGACTGGGTGCTGCACTGGATTACGTATCCCGGCTGGGTCTGGTAAATATTGGTAAGTACGAGCAAGAACTGCTGCAGTATGCGACCGAGCAGCTTTCCCGCATCGACGGGCTGCGCATCATCGGAAATGCACGAGAAAAAGTCGCAGTGATTTCGTTCGTGCTGCGAGACCGGAAAACCGAGGAAGTCGGCAAGTACCTGGACTCGCAGGGAATCGCGGTCCGGGCTGGTCACCATTGCGCGCAACCCGCGTTGCGCCGCTTTGGCGTAGAGGCCACGGTTCGACCGTCGATGGCCTTCTACAACACCTTCGAGGAGGTCGATCGCTTGGCCGACGCGATAAAACGAATTCCGCGGGTGTGACGGCCGGAGTGAGTTTGAGACGCTCTGAGTCAACGGACTAGGGAGTCATGGCAGAAAAGAACAAGCTTTCCATCATTTGTATGAGCGGCGATTTCGATAAGGCGATCGCCGTTTTCACTCTCGCCTCTGGCGCTGCTGCGGTTAACTACGAGGTGAATTTATTCTTCACCTTTTGGGGACTGAATACGATCAAAAAGAAGCGCGGCAGGGACTTCATCGGCAAAGGATGGCTCGCCCGCTGCTTCAATTTCCTGCTAGGCGGAAGGAATAAGCTTCCGCTGAGCCGCCTGAACTTCGCAGGTGCGAGCCCGGTTCTGATGACGGGTCTTATGAAAGCCCGCAACGTGGCCACGCTGCCTGAATTATTCCAGGCATCGATTGATCTTGGGGCTAACTTCTATGCCTGCGAGATGGCTATGGTTGTACTCGGATTGACGCAGGATGACCTCATCCCCGAGGTGAAGAAAGTCCTCGGGGTAGCCTCATTCCTCGAAATGTCAAAGGGAGGACAGACGTTATTTATATGAAGACAGTAACGCTGGACATCACCAAGGATCACTGCCCGATGACATTCGTGAAGACGAAACTGCAGCTTTCAAAGATGGCGCCGGGTGACATCCTCGAAATCCTGCTCACTGCCGGCGAACCGCTCGACAATGTCCCGAGATCCATAGTGGAGCACGGATTTCAGGTGCTGGAGGTAACGCCGGTAAAAGACAACATCTACAAAGTGGTCGTCAAGAGCTAATCCTGCTGAATGCCTCGGGATGTAGCTCTCCAGGCTAGGCCATCATGATCTCCCATTTGCAACCCTGTCCTCGAAACAGAAACAGTCTGTTTCGGGAGATTCACACCAGCCCTCGGGCATAACCCAAACTGATCCGGGAGAAGAGAAAATGGAAATGGAAATGTCGATGGAAATGCGTCGCTGTGTGGAGGATTGTCGCAACTGCATGGCCATGTGCATGGAAGCCATGATGCAGTGTATGAAGAGCGGCAAAATGGAAATGAAGATGATGAGCACCTTCATGGACTGTATGGAGATGTGCCAGATGTGCGCCAACTGCATGATGCGCATGTCTCCGATGAGCGGAAAGATGTGCGCAATGTGCGCGGAGATGTGCCAGATGTGCGCGATCATGTGCGAAGGGATGGGCGACAATCCAATGATGAAGCGTTGTGCCGAGATGTGCCGCCGGTGCGCCGAGTCTTGCTCTATGACTGCGAAGGTAATGAAGGCTGCCTAGGCCGGAATCGCGACGTGCGGCAAGGCTCGGGGGCAGCGCACTCTGCCCCCGGCCCGTTCGCAAGAAGTCCGGTCGCAATTACGCACGGGCTTTTCGCGAATTGGGAAAATCGAGTAATACTGCTGAACTCTGTGAGTCCCGGTGTTCCGCACGGATCGAACAATTCTTCCGTTTTCGTGCGAGTTTGGGGTTGCCTCCCGGTGTAACTTCCAGGATGCGCTCAACTGTGCCGGAGCAGATCGGGCATACCGCACCGACCAGCGGCTGCACAATACCCCTCATGCACATCCCGCAGTAAACCTCCGTGCCAGCGCTCCAGCAGGGGCGGACGAAGCTCTTTTGGGCGTCGCGCACGTAGATATGCGTCAATGTCTTTTCGGTCTGAGAGTTGGAGAGTTGCGCCATTTCGATGCTCCTGTTCGAAATCTGAAAGAAGAAGGCCCACGACCTGTTCGTGGGCCTTTCGAGAAACTCTGCCGATACCGCTTGAACTTTACGTTTCGGCCTTCTCGCCCACAGTTTGCATGCGGGTACACATACACATGGGCACGCTGTGTTCCGTGAGGGAGAATTCGCCGTTCGTGCGAGATGCGATGGTCATCTTTGGTCAAAGCTCCAAACATCTAGAACCGAAACATCTGGAGCACGGGATGGGAGTCGAACCCATGAATAACGGCTTTGCAGGCCGCCGCGTTAGCCACTTCGCCACCCGTGCTCATACTGGGCTGTTGCCGCATTGTGCCCAGAAACACAAAACCCACTGCTGTCTGGCAGTGGGTTCGACAAGACTTAGAAACTTGGAGCCGGTCGATTAATCCCGAATGCCAGAACGAACGTTCGCACAGCAGCAACACATGCTGGCGCGACAGGCGTTCATTGGCATCAGGTGGCTCATGGATTCAAACAATAGCGAAATCGCAGCCTGCTTGCAAGTGATTTCTAAGCAAAGATGAGGATTGACGGGCATGGGTTAATTCAGATATAAACACTTCACCATGATGCTGTGTTGCCAGACCTGCCGAATGATGTGCTGCATGTGTTGTTGCGGCATGTATGTGTCTGGCGCACGGGAGATCATGGTATAGCACTCATCTAACCAGGATCTAGAAGTATCGACCCACCCGCCAGAAAGTTTTGGCCGGTGGGTTTTTCATTTGGAGCGAACAAGTCTGCTGTGGATTAGCCGCCTAACCAGGAGTTCATCAATGTCGGAAGAAAACAAGATCGCAACGGAGGCAACCCGACTGGGGCTGTCGCTTGACGTGTGGGCAGTTATCACTGCATTCCTGCTAGCGCTCTTAGTGCGCGTCGGAGTACTGAAGCACGTCCCCTGGTAAGAGCTGAGTCAACGAGGAGAAACGAAATGGCAACATCTGTAGCGCTTCCGAGAGACGAGGATCAAAACCCTTTTGCGAGCGTTGTTCGATTTGTGCCGGGTGTACTGCTGTTGGCGGCAATCGGCTTTGCAGGAAAGGTGCTTGAGCAATCGATCAATGGCTACGCCAAAGCGCATCACTTGGTCATTCCTAACATTGAGTACGTGCTTTGGGCGATTGCAATTGGCCTATTGATCGCAAACACGGTGACGATACCGAGGATATTCCATCCGGGGATCGCTACGTACGAGTTCTGGCTGAAAGCGGGCATTGTGCTGCTTGGCGCGCGTTTCGTGGTCGGCGACGTGCTTAAGCTGGGCGGAATCAGCATAGCGCTGGTTGTGCTGGAGATCTCCGGCTCATTGTTTCTAATGACCATGCTCGGCAGGTTATTCAACCTGAGGCCGAAATTGACGTCGCTGCTCGCGGTCGGCTCCGCTGTATGCGGCGTGTCAGCGATCATTGCCGCCAAGGGGGCCATCGACGCAGACGACGAGGATTCGTCGTTTGCGATTGCCGCGATCCTTGCGCTTGGTGCCATCGCGCTGGTGACGTTTCCGCTGATTGGACACGCGCTGCACTTGAGTGACAACGCCTATGGACTGTGGTCGGGCCTTGCCGTGGACAACACAGCCGAAGCCACGGCCGCTGGCGCGCTCTATTCCGATGTCGCCGGAAAGGTTGCTGTGCTGGCCAAGACAACCCGCAACGCAACGATTGGTTTTGTCGTGCTCGGCTACGCAATCTACTGGGCCGGCCGCGGACAAGCGGAAAAGGTGAAGAACAAGGGAGCATTCCTATGGGAGAAGTTCCCGAAGTTCGTCCTTGGTTTTCTGGTGATCTCGCTGCTCGTATCGGTTCATGTTTTCAACAAGGAGCAGGTAGGTGCTCTGGCGAATCTTTCCCGCTGGGCATTTCTGCTGACGTTTGCAGGTGTGGGACTACGCACTAACTTCCGCGAAATGTCAAAGCAGGGGGTGCGACCCTTCATCGTAGGCGCGTTGGGAGAGGTGCTAATCGCCGGCCTGACACTAGGTTTGGTGGTCGCGGCCAACGCGATCTGGAAGCTTTAAAACAACGGGCAAGCATTCATAGTTTCTTCTTGTTTCTTAAGGGAAGAGTCGAGGTAGTAACAGGAATGGACGAAGCAGGTCTGAAGAAAAAGATTGTGCGCGAAGCTAGAAAGTTGGGAGCGGACTTGATCGGTTTTGCTCCTGTCTCGCGTTGGCGCGAATACAACGAATTGCAGCCCGAGTATTGGCCTGACACGATCTGGAGTAAGGCTGAGACCGTGATCGTTCTCGGCGTTCCGATGCTGTTGCCAATTGTTGAGAGCACACCGTCGATCAACCACACTGTCTTGTATGACACAACGAACGTGCTCCTCGATCAGATGGCGTACCGGCTCGCTGTCTATCTCAACAACCTCGGCCACGCTTCCATTTTCATGCCCCGCGATGGTTACGGGAGCCTGGAAATTTTGCTTAAGAAGATGCCCGCCTGCTTCAGCCAGGTCTATGCGGGAAAGTATGCGGGATTGGGGACGATCGGTTATAGCCACAATCTGCTGAACCCAAAGTACGGCCCTCGAGCACGGTATGTTTCGGTTCTGTCAGCGGTTCGCATCCAGGGTGATCGCATGATTGAGAAAGATCTCTGCAAAGGATGCGAGATCTGCCGCAGGCTCTGTCCTGCGCAGGCGATGAGCACGATAGAGGGCTCACGGATTTCCGAACTGGACGCGATCAAATGTACTCATATCCATCAAGAGTTAAAGGCTGAGAACCGTTGGCCATGCGGAGTGTGTTGCAAAGTGTGCGCGGTCGGGGAGGATCGCAAACTATATGGCAGCACTAACATCCGCCTCTACCTCAAGGAGCGTGAGACGATCGAAAAAGATCCTTCGCATCCAGACTACAAGCATCTCGTTCACCTTCGTGAACACGGCTCCGACGGTGATGGAAAGATCTAGAACAGTTGAGTTACCCGGCGGGACCAAAGGAGAAGATTTTGAAGCTACGATACCGATCAGTTCTGGCAGCAATTATCTTTGTGGCAAGTTTAATTTCGCTAACGGCTTGCAATAAGACCGTCGCAAGCAAGCCGCAGGTAATCAAACTGGATTACGCCTATTACAACCCAGTCAGTCTTGTACTTAAGGAAAAGCACTTTCTTGAGGATGACCTTGCCAAGGATGGGGTCTCTGTCGAGTGGACCTTGAGCCAGGGGAGCAACAAAGCACTGGAGTTACTGAACAGCAAGAGCGTGGACTTTGGTTCGACGGCGGGGGCGGCCGCGTTCATAGGAAAGTCCAACGGCAATCCGATCAAAACCATCTACGTATATTCGCAGCCGGAATGGACCGCGTTGGTAGTGCGCAACGACAGTCCGATCACCAAGGTAGAAGACCTGAAAGGCAAGAAAATCGCGGTGACGCGCGGAACGGATCCACATGTCTTTCTGTTGCGCTCGCTCTACCAGGTCGGACTGACCGACAAGGATGTGGAACTGGTGCCTCTGCAGCACTCGGATGGCAGGAATGCTCTTGAAAGAGGAGACGTGGATGCGTGGGCAGGCCTTGATCCTCTGATGGCGCAAACCGAGGTCGAGAAGGGATCGAAGCTCTTTCATCGCGACATATCGCTGAACAGCTACGGCGTGCTCAATGTTCGCGAAGAATTCGCGAGGCGGTATCCCGCATACGTGAAGCGGGTGCTGGCCGCCTATGAAAAAGCCCGCCTGTGGGCTATCCAGAACCCGGCAGAGTTCCGTGCACTATACAGTCGGGATGCGAAGATCAACGACGCTATCGCTGCCAAGGTCCTGGAGAGAACTGACATCAGCAATTCAGTACTAGGAGACGAACAGAAGAGGGTGATTGCCGCAAGCGGTGACGTACTTAAGAAAAGCGCCGTGATCAGCAGCTCTACCGACGTCTCTGCTACTGTCAATGATCTGATCGACCCGCAGTATGTGCGAGAAACTGTAGCTGGCAAGTGATCAAACGATGAGTACAACACAACAAAACACGACAATAATCCAACTCGCCGCGCTGCGGGAAAAGCCAGCACGCCGCATCCGAATCGCGAAACGGCTCATTACAGATCGCCTACTCGGAGCGGTCGTTCCCGTGGCTGTGATCATAGCGTGGGAGTTTCTTTCGCGCGCCGGCGTCTTCCCGCCCAATGCGCTTCCCGCACCCACCGTCATCGGCCAAACAATCTTTGACCTGGGCAGAAGCGGAGAACTCTGGCGGCACGCTGGTATTACCCTTTGGCGA
>Ga0181520_10002802_pt1 | contig 31756 bp, 44 predicted proteins | sample PEATcosm2014_Bin_29_FD_132451 | JGI IMG/M metagenome (GOLD analysis project Ga0181520, IMG submission 132451) | Peatland microbial communities from MTU Mesocosm Facility, Houghton, MI, USA - PEATcosm2014_Bin02_30_metaG | ecosystem: Environmental > Terrestrial > Soil > Wetlands > Peat | place...
GCTTGCGCCTCTTTCCGCCATTGTCACTTTCTTAATTGGAATTGTTTTGAGCGTGCTGATCGTACGGCCCCTCAAGACGTGGTCATCGTGGCCGTTGCTTCCTACGGTCATGGGAATAGAAGTAATCCTGCTAGTAGCAGCGTCTCTTGCGCTCTCATCAGGTCTGGCTCAAGGAGTCGGAATATTCGTGATCTTTCTGTCTCTAGCTCTGGGTCTACAAAACGGTGCGTTTCGTCGTGTTGGTGGCATCAGCGTTCACACGACATATCTGACAGGGATGATTACAAGCCTTATCTCGACAGAAGCCGAACAATACACTTCCGAAGAGGTTCCTCACGACGTAAGACCTCACGATCCAAAGATAGAACTTCTCTGCGTAATCTGGATAGCCTTCGTGGTGGGCGCTGGGACGGGAGCAGCGATGGTCCTTCATTTTGGCGCACTCGGGATGCTAGGAGCCGCGCTGCTTTTGATCCCACTCGCGCTGTGCGAGGTGCAATCTTGATCAAGCGAGAGTTTCCCAAGCTCGTGCTTCTAGTGTGCATCATGTTATGCATTTCGGCGGCCTACGGATATTCTCAGACAGGTCTAGGAGAAACGCTTAGCGGCCCGGACAGCGATGAGACGGGTCAGGGCCACCACCGACATCTCTTTGGAGACTGGGATGGCGAATGTTCCCGGCTGCTCGAACGCGGTGTGCGATTCGACTTCCAGTACGTCAGTGATTCTCTCTGGAACATTGAGAGCGAACAGCAGGACCGACTCGCAAGTTTTAATCGGTTCCGAGGTACGGTGGACTTCGATTTCGGCGCGCTGGTCGGCGAGCAAGGATTGTATTTCCACGCGACAGCGCTATGGCAAGGCGGCGGCAATCTTGGCGCTTATCTTGGCCTGCTCACCAGTCCTAGCGGACTGTCGAGCGCGAACACATGTCGCCTCGATTCCTGGTGGATTGAGAAGAGATGGCTGGATGAACGGATCACTGCGCGCATTGGTCAGTTCGCGGGTCAGGATTTTTACGGAGCCCAGCACGATGCGGCTTCCTTCATTTTTGAGCCGATGGGATATGCATTAGGCAATCTATTCACAGACTCCGAGTCCTTCGATCCTCCTTCTACTCCCGCGTTTGAATTGCGTTTCGTGCCGATTCACAACCTCTATGTGAAATCAATGGTGGCGGCTGCGGTCCGCTCGCCTTTTTCACAGAATCCAACCGGCCTGGTTCCGACGTTCAATGGAACTCCGGTAAGCGTGTCGGAGATTGGGTTTAGTCCGGGCAAGAAGGCGTCGTCCGTTCGAGCCTTCGACAATGTCGAAAGCCGAAAAGGATACTCGGGCCTCTATCAGTTCGGCGCCTCCTACAATCCCGCAAAGTTCACGTCACCGACGAGTCTGACACCCCGGGCGGGCAACTACCTTTTGTATTGGATGGCGAGCCAGGCCCTTTAGCGCGTGGATCCGAAAGAAGCAAAAGGCTTGGACGCGACGCTTGCCTACGACTGGAGCCCCGCGGACATCAACCGGAACAACACGCAGCTCACGGCTGGAGTGCGATTCAACGAGCCGCTGCCTCTGCACATTCACAACACCATGTCCCTGGGCTATGTGCGTAACAGCTTGAGCTCGCAGTTCCTCCCGCGAGCCACGCCTGCTTGGAAGACGGAGAATGCCGTTGAATTCAACACGCTTCTCGACCCCCTGCCCATGCTCCTTGTGCAGCCGGTCATTCAGTACTACGCGAACGTGGGTGGACGAGCGCAGCGCTCCGTGGTTTTCGGATTCAGGACCAAGGTGGAGTTTTAGAGATGTTTTGGCATTGCTTTAAAGGAGATCCTTCATGAACATCGGTGGATTATTCGGAGCGTTAACTCCTGTCTTTTTTGTCCTCGCGCTTGGTTACCTGGCTGGGAAGCGCAATGTCTTCGATGCGGACCAGTCCGCGGGTTTGAGCAAACTGGCGCTAACCTTTGCCCTGCCGGCCTCTCTGTTCGTCAGCATGACCGACATTCCCAAAGATCTTCTCCTGCAGCAGGGTCTTCTTGTCCTGGCACTGATTCTGTCCCACGCCGGGCTTTTCGTCGTTGCGTGGGTGCTCTTGCGAAGGGTGAAGTCGCTCAGTGGGACGCCTTCCATCATCTATGCGCTTATGCTCGCTACCTCCGCGACCCCGGTCTTTGGCCTCGCCGTTCTCGAACCACTCTTGGGTCGAACCAGCGGGGGTGCCGTGGGACTCGTGGCCCTGGCAATTAACCTAACAGTACCTCCGGCAGTGATCCTTCTGGAAATGGATGCAGCGGCGAAAAATCTAAGAGTCGCCACCAATTCTTCGAAGCCAAGCGCGATCGTAACCGGCCTGAATGCTGGTTTGAAATCGCCACTCCTGTGGGCGCCAATCCTGGGAATCGCTGTTGTCCTTTTGAGCGTTCACTTGCCAGCTGTGGTGGCCAGCTGTTTCGAGTTGATTGGCTCAGCCACATCCGGCGTAGCGGTTTTTGCGGTAGGCCTCGTTTTGGCAGCTCATCCGGTTCGTTTTTCACGTGCGGTGTTGGTCGGTTCCCTTGCTCGTGTAACCGTGCAATCGGCGGTTCTCTTCGCAATACTGCATTTGTTGCATGTTGTTAGTCCGTTTGCGCGCGAGGCGCTGGTTTGCTGTAGCTTTCCCCTGGCTACCGTGGTCGTGCTCTTTGCGGCCAGGTACAAAGCAGTGGAGTCAGAAGCGGCGTCTATGCTTCTGGTCTCAACGCTCGCTTTGGTGGTAACAGTACCGACGATCCTCTGGTTGAGCCATTGATTTATAAAAATACTGACTACGGAGAAGATTTTACGAATATCTGGCTTTTGCTCTGTGATTGACTGTGGGACTCACTCTGGCGGCGCATGGCACGCAAAAACCGTTCGGATGGTTTGGGGGACCAGGGCTTAACACCACAGGACAGTTCTTCACTGTCCTTAATTTTCCTCCCGGCGTCGTTGCCGACTCGACTCTCGTCATCGTCACGCAGGGAGTGTCAACTCCTGTTGCGCAAGCGTCGGTGACGCAAACGCTTCGGCGCACCGATAAGGGTTGGCGGATCGCCCGACGCCTCATTAAAGAAGCAGCAGAGGGAGGCTGCGGTGCGTGAAAACAAGAAGGAAGCCGCACACCAGTTTGAGGTGGCTGAGCTACGCCGAAAGGCGAAGGACTTCCATCAGCCCAGACCGGTGGGCTGGAACAAGCCCGCGATACACAGACGATACACAGAAGTATGTCAAAGGACAGGATATCGAAAGACAGCATGGCGGCGTCTGGATTCAAAGTTACGAGCATGAACATGGCGTCCGAGCAATGCGCCGTGCCGGACGCGATGATGAAGAAGTAGCATATTGCTATTAAGATGGAAGCGGATCGCCTGCGAGTCATCCGCTATTAAAATTCACCAAACACTTCGATAAATCGAATGTCATTGCCCGCAGACAATCGAAAGTTTAAAGCTGCCAGCCGCCGCGAATTGCTCAAGCTGCTGCCGTTGGCGGCCCTCGGCGCTTTTGCCGTGCCTAAGTTTCAAGAACCGCTGCTGAAAAAAGGACTGGCGTTTAGCGACTGGATGTCGGACAAGTTTTTCCGTTCGCATCACCTTGCGCCCACGTTTAAGGCGAGTGACCTCACACCCCTGGACAAGTTTTACGTCAACACATTTGACGTGGACGACCCCGAAGTGGACCTCGACCGCTGGTCCCTCGCGGTCAGCGGAGAAGTCCAGAAGCCAGGTACTTACAATCTGGCAGCCATAAAGGCCCTGCCGAAATTTGCTCAGAATACGCGGCACATCTGCGTGGAAGGTTGGGATGTCATCGGCCGTTTCGGCGGCGCCAGGCTCGCAGATTTTCTGGCCATGGTGGGCGCTGATCCGCACGCCCGCTTCATCACGGTTGAGTGTGCCGACAGCTACTACGAATCGGTGGACATGGCCACCGCGCTGCATCCGCAGTCGCTCATGTGCTACGAGATGTATGACCAGCCGTTAACGCGGAAGCATGGTGCACCCTTACGGCTGCGCATGCCGACCAAAATTGGCTACAAGCAAGCGAAATATCTTACGACGCTCACAGTCACCAATGTTTTGTCGAAAGTAGGCTACTGGGAAGATCAGGGATACTCCGAGTTCTATTCGATTTGAAGATGAGGCCGCTTTGAAAACCAAAACCATTCGAATCGAAGACGAAAAAAGTGGCACGACGACTGCTGTTTATGAACACCCATACATCGTGCGTCTCTGTCATTGGGCCAACACGATCTCGCTCTTTGTATTGATCGGCAGTGGTTTGCAGATCTTTCGTGCCTTCCCCAGCTTTGGCAGCAAGGTGCCGCAGACAAATCTGATCGACTGGCCCAGGTCACTCGCCATAGGCGGCTGGCTCGGCGGTGCTCTGCAATGGCACCTGACCTTTATGTGGATCTATCTTGCCACCGGCGTTATTTATCTCGGATACCAGTTGTTCTCCGGCCACTATCGCCAGGTACTGTTCACTCACCGCGACTTCGCGGGCGTGTGGCCGATGGTGCGCCGGTATTTTTTCTTCGGTCCGAAGCCGCAGCAGCGCGAAGCCTATAACGCCTTACAGAAACAGGCATACACCGCAGTCGTGATTCTAGGAGTGCTTTCCGTGCTCACCGGTTTCGCTATCTGGAAACCGGTGCAACTCTCCGGGCTGGCATGGGTGATGGGCGGTTTCCATTGGGCGAGGCTGTGGCACTTCTTAATCATGATTGCGATAGCCCTGTTCATCCTCGGCCACCTGGTGATGGTCGCGCTACACGGCTGGCAGAATTTCGTTTCCATGCTTACCGGGTGGAAGAAAGATCCGGAATATCTTTCCGAGTAAAGCAGTTGCAGCCGCAACTTTAGTGAGGGGATGACGCTCTTGCAGGAGAATCCAGCCGAAACCGCCTACGAAGCGGAGCTGATACAGCGCATCAAGAGCGGCGAACATGATTTGTTCTATCGCCTGATTCAACCGTACGAGAGACGCGTGTATGCGACCGCGCTTTCGATTGTAAGAAATGAAGCCGATGCCGAAGATATCGCACAGGACTCGATCCTCAAGGCCTTCCGCCACCTTTCGCAGTTTCGCGGCGAGGCCAGGTTCAGCACTGGCTTCTTCAGATCACCATCAATGAGGCGCGTATGAGAAAGCGCCGCATGACGCTCCGTGCCATGGAATCCATCAGCGATCAGCAAAACGACGAGGGAGACTACATGCCCCGCGAATTCGCCGACTGGCGCGAGATTCCATCGGAGAGCCTTGAGCGAAAGGAAATCCGCACCGCATTAGTCGAAGCGTTGTCGTCGCTCGGTGAAAAGTATCGTTCAGTATTTGTGCTGCGCGACATTCAACATTTGAGCATTGAGGAAACAGCCCGGGTCCTCGAAATTTCCCCCGGCTCGGTAAAAACACGGCTGCTGAGAGCGCGACTGATGTTGCGCGATTTCCTGAGTCCAGGCTTAAACGGACAATGGAGTGCGACGCCGGCGTTTGCGAAAGGGAACAAGCCATGGGAATAACCTGCGAAACCATATGGCGCGAAAGTTCCAACTACATAGATGGAACTCTAAGCCCCGATTTGCAGCAGTCCATCGATGAGCACATCAAGGCCTGCCAGGCTTGTGCGTCGGTGCTTGCCGGTTTGCAAAACATCGTCACGCTGTACGGCGACGAACGCATGGCCGAACTCCCATCTGGATTTTCCCGACGACTGCATCGCCGTCTCGAGGCAAACATGCCCACCACGCGGCGCAATTTCTTCGGCTGGGCGGTCGCGTTGGCTGGATCAGTGCTAGCTGTAGGAGGAATCGAGTTGAGCCGCGCTTCGCACCAAGTCCCTGACTCAATCTCTAAACACTCTCAACATTTGGCAAAACCAATCCCTCCGGATATGCAGGTAGTAGTCTCAGAGAAAGGGAGACTTTTTCATCTAGCGGCATGTCCTTTCATTATTAACCGGGAAACAATTCGGCACATGACAGCGAGCGTAGCCCTCGCGCAGGGCCTTAGTCCCTGCACGAGGTGCTTGAGCAAGTATTTGTAAGGCAAAGCAAGCAGGGCTTGAACTATACCGCTTTATCAGTCTTAATCTCCGCGGTAAACGGCTTGGGTTGGTTGCTGCCTTGAGGGATCGGTCCGACGTGCCGCCGTCCTGAGTGCTCGCGGATCGGAGGTGATACCAATCGCGCCGATGATTACCCCAATGCTAGAGCTGCTGTGCTTAAGAGAGCGTAGCGGTTTCTTGCGAGCCTTGCAGCTTGCGGGTGAAAGTACGGTGCGGCGTTCATGAAAACCTCTTTCTCTTGGAGATTCGGATCGTTACGAAAGGTACAGTCGAGGCAGCAGACGCGGACTTTGGGAGCACATCTACCTGAGTGCCACAAAACCTTCGACTCGCGAAGAAATGAAAAGCCTATAATTTTCTCCCTTGCTCGGTAAGAGATCTTGATTCCTGCCGCACTTGTGCCCAAGGGATGGGGAGATCGACGACCGTCCCGCTTTGCTTAATCGTCTGAACAGCTTCGAAGGCAGCGAGAATCACCTGTCGCTGGACACGGGTACAGAAAGGCGCACCAAAGTGATGGCCCATTGGCCAGGGAACGAAAACCGCCCGCGGAGCTTTGATGGCCCGGGTCACGTCTTTGGCCACCGTGATCGAGACAGTCGGAATTCCGCGTTCTTCGATCTTTCTCTGAATCAGTCCGACCGACTGATGACAAATTGGTCATGCCGGAGCGAGCAGCGCAACGTCCGCCCGCTCTTCTTCATCGACTGCGCGGGCAATGCCCTCGGCTACCGTAGCCTCGAACCGCTCCGGATCCATGTTGTAACCGATAAAGCTGAAGAAATTTCTTGTGAGCCCGCCAATGACTCCTTCAGCCGCTAAATCCTGTAATCGTTCGATAGGGAAGATGACGTTAATGTCCACGTCAGCATCGTCATGCGGATATTTGAGTTGATGAATGATTAGATCAGGTTGCCGGGCATCGGAGGGCACGCGACGGAAGCTGAAGTCACCCAAAGGATGCGCAACCTCCATCGGACGGTCCCGCTTGAGGTGTACACCGCAAGAACTGATGAGGCAGACTGTGCTGTCCTTCAGCGGCTTGGCAAGTCGCGCCAGAGGTATAAACTCGCTCTTGGTGATCATCGAGCCGGGGTAACGCTCGTTGATGGTCTGCCACAGGCCGGGGCGGAGTTGAGTTCCGCTCTCCCGGGGGTCGACAGGCGACTCCGTTGTCTTCGAGGGGTGCAAATTAGCGGCTGCCATCGTGAATCCATTCCCCTGAATTGCGAATGAAATAAAAGTGCAGACGAAAGTAAAGCAACGCCAGTGTGGATGAATCCTTCTGCATGGTTTGCTCAATGAAGTCGCGATCTGGCTCCTGATCATGCAGAAGAGTCTTCAGAGCTTCGATCCAGGACTTGTCGATCTCTTTCCTGCCACCGTTTTCGTTGCCATCGCCAAGGTGCAGGCGCACGAAGCGAATGAGCTTTTCCGAGTCGCCATCTTTTACAGCTTCGCGCAAATAAGGAACTGACATCTTCTATTCTCTTCTTTCCTCAGCAACGCTGAAGCGAAAAAGGTCAGGTCGCGAGTAGTGTCGAGAGACGTCGAGCGTCATACACTCACGCTCTATCTCGATGAGATCAAGACATGCATGCAAGATAGTTTCCTGATCGAAGACTGGTATCATTTCGAGATTTCGGAGCGCCCGTAGGTACCGGAAGGGAGTTGGAGCGTTCCCTCAAGACTGCTGCCAGGGCCTCGCTGCCGACGGCGCTCGAAGTCACAGACCCCTCCCCTTGGACCATGGTCCTTCGTTCTCCTCCTTGATGCCGCCTCTGAGGAAAAGTTACAGGCTGGGAGTCTTAGTCCGACAATTTCTTAGATTGCAATTCTTCAGGCTCTCTGTGAGTTGAGAAGGCAGGAACCATGGAGATCGGACGAAAACAAATTCGCATTCTCCATGTTTCATTTCAGTTCCAAGAATCCACAACCATCTTTAACGATCTCTCGAGAAGTTGTAACTTCCGTCATTCTCATTACTCTCACGAAAGCGCGGCCCGTTATCCAGGGACTGCCATATCCGGAAGTGTGGTTCCAAAATCCGAGGCCCGCATAATCTGTCGAACTCTAAGGAGCATTCCATGTTGAAGATGTCCCATGTCCTGTTGACCACGGTTTTGGCAATGAGCGCAGTGTTGCCAGCCCGCAGTAAGGCTCAAACAAGCAGTGCCGCCGGCGGAGCAGTATTCGTCATGACCAATGCAGCCAACAACAATCAGATCGTCGCCTACAAGCGCAATTCGGATGGTTCGCTAGAGGAAGGACAAACATTTCCAACTGGAGGCCGGGGCAGCGGTGGAGTGACCGACCCGTTGGGATCGCAAGGTGCTCTAACGCTGAATGAAAAGCACAGCCTATTATTCGCGGTGAATGCCGGCAGCGGGAATATTTCCGTATTTCAAGTCAGAGGTGCGAACCTCACTTTGCTGGAGACCGTTCCCTGCGGCGGCAGCGAACCAGTTGCGGTTGCCCAGCACGGAAGTTTGGTCTACGTGGTAAATGCCGGCGGCGCAAGCGACCTTGTGGGTTTCCGCCTCGCCGCAGATGGACACCTGAAGCAAATCGAGGGTTCAACCACTTATCTGAGCACCGGAACCTCCGGACCTGGGTCGTTGTCATTTAGTCCGGACGGCGAGTTCCTCCTGGTCACGGAGAAGCTAACCAACAACATCGACGCCTTCCACATTCAAAGCAACGGCACGCTGGGCCCAATCGTGGTGAATCCGAGTGCTGGTCCAGGTGCATTTGCGGTATCATTCGCACCCAATGGAACGGCTCTGGTGGCCGAGACCGGACCAACCGGCGGTACCAATGCATCTGCGATCTCTTCCTATGCGGTTGTTAGCAACGGAACGCTCACTTCCATCAGCGCCAGCGTTCCAACTCTAGGGGCGGCAACATGCTGGCTGGTGGTCACTCCCAACGGCCAGTTTGTGTATACCTCTAATTCCGCGTCTTCCACTATCTCTGGTTTCGTTCTCAGCGCAGCCGGTTCGTTGACACCTGTCTCCGGAACCGTGGTGGGGACGAACCCGAGCGGAAGCATCAACCTGGAGATTGTCATTAGTTCAGACGGCAAGTATCTTTACACGCTGGATTCAGGTACCGGCACCGTCAGCATTTTTGCTATCAATCAGGACGGAACCCTTTCCAGCCTGGGCGATGCAGGCGGGCTCTCCGAAGATGTTGGCCTGGAGGGAATGGCAGCTTTCTAACAGTACAGGATGACACTCCGGCTGCTTCGGTTTTCGGTCCATTTGATCTGAGCCCCCATTTCTCGCGTCCTTGGCGAGGAGTGGGGTTTCTTCGTTGCGTTGCTCTTCAGAATTCGGAGACGTCGGTCCAGAGGGGTTTACTCCGGTGTTTGCGAGACACTCCAAGTTGTTCTCGCCCATCGACTGACTTCGCCCCGCTCAATCGTTGACCGGGCTCATGCAGTAAAGAAAGGGAAGTCCATGTTCATCGAACTGATGCCACTCATCGAAAAGCGAGCCATAACCATCACAGTGGCAGCTCTCAAAGACGGGCATGTCCGGGTCAATGTCGTACCCGCGGGACGGGCGAACCGTTGCGTTGCCAGTAAACGCGGCCGTGTGGGCCTGGATGCGGATAGAGTCGAGCCGATAGCTCAGTCAATTCCAAATTCGGTGAGCTGTTCCCGGGGTAAACGAAAGACACCCTTTATGCAGAGCGGATTGCAGACACAAATCTGGATGTGAGTTTTGCGGTAGAAGCCTGAATTCTCGTACAGCCGATCGCCTTCGATGAATACGCCACGCACGCTGTCAAATGCCTGGAGCCCTCCCTGCTTCATCGAGCCATGAATATGGTTGACAACCGCGCAATCCAGCTTTCGAAGCAGGAGATCCTTGCCGCCCGCATTGACAGGCAACTTCGCTCCGGACGCCGCGACGACCTGGCAGAATGAGTCGTACCCCGCCTGGACGGCCTGAATGCCGCTGGTCGACAACAGATCCAAACAATATCCCAGGTCGATGGCGGCACCGACAACATAAGGCCGATCAATCCTCTGGCGTCTGCTCTTGAGTTCAGCCGCGAACTCGTACCCGCGCAGAGGGTTGGATTCCCAGAAGTAGATTCCGTGTCCAAGCCAATCGTAGTCGTTGTCGCTCGGCTCGAAAGGCTCACCCGCAATCAGCTTCTCGGCAACGTCGCGGTCGCAGCCGTGATAGCCCAACACAAACGCCGTGGAGAGCCGATGCAATTTTTAGAGGTTGGGTCTAGCGGTAGGGTTCGGTGAGTTCGCCGTTGGGCGTGAGCACACCCTCATTTTGAAGAAACTCCTGCGCCTTCTCCTTGCTTGAGGCATGTTCCGCGGTGACATCTTTCAGCGCTTGGAGTAAGTCGCGAAGGTCTTTTTCGCTCATTCTGGAACTCTCCCATGATCATTATGCCAGTTGTTTATGCGCTTCGCAAAGCAAATCTCGGCAACCGCAACTCAGACAAAACAGACAAAAATACAACTAATCAAATCAGCAATTTAGCCCATTTGCCCTTTGATGCAGTTCATTCGAGGAAAGAGTCAAAAGCAAGCCACAGCTATGGATCTAGAAGGGCCACGCTATGAGCCAAAGCTGTCGGCCAGTGAAAGAAATATGGAATACGCGCTCCGCTTAATGCGGATTTCATGGATCATCGATTTTTTGCTTCGCGTCGAAGCTCTTTCAGCTCATCAAAACACGGAGCGCACCGTCGAACGTGATCCACCAGGTGGGAGAGTTGAGCGTCCGCGGGTGTTGTGCGAGCTTGAGCAGGACCTGGCGCTCTGGACAGTCGATGCGCTGAGGATTGGGAAAGTCTTCGTGCAGTACCCGGTCAAACGCGTCGAGCAGTTCTTTTTCCAAATCCATTCCGCACGTCCAGGTCGAACATGGAGTCCAAGACTGCCATGTTGTACAGAAGCCTGTTTCCGATATGGCTATTGTTGGCCGCGGTTTTATTCAGGGCCGCAATAGTCCACAAGACGTGGAGGGAATGGCGAAGCTGTTTCGACGGTTTCGTCATTCCAGATACATGTCCGAAGCCGTCGATATCTGGGCGCAGGGCGATGTTCTCATCGAGCGACTGGAGAAGTTGGGCGATAACTTGCACGCCGAGATCTCTTCCGGTAGACCCGATCCTCAGAAGATCGCAGAAATTGCTCGTCACGTGGACAACCTTGGGAATCAACTTACCCCACTCGAGGACAGGTTCTCTTACGCGTTGGGAGCAGGAGCACGTCAGGCAAAACGCTCGTTTCTCCTGGTTACATTCACCGCGGCCGCCATGTCTGTAGTCGTTGGACTGTTGTTCACCTTCTTTATGTTGCGGCACATTCACCAGACGGAAGAACGATACAAACATCTCATCAATACCGCCAATGACGTAATTCTTGTGCTGGACGCAGAGACAGGAGTCATCCTGGACGCCAACGAACGCAGTAGCAATTTCCTCGGGCTACCACTGCGCGAGATTTTGGGCCTTCCATGCGAGCAGATTGTGATAGAGAGCGACCGGGATCGGTACCGCCGGCTGTTGGACGGGACCTTGATGGGGAAGGCGGTCGCCGGCAAGCAACTGCACCTGAGTCATTCCGATGGGCACTCAATAACCGTCGAAGTCAACACCAGCCTGACAGAATTCGAAGGAAAAAAACTCGTTCAGGGAATTTTTCGCGACATCACCGGCCGCCAGAGGTTAGAAGAGGAAGTGCGGCAGGCCCAAAAAATGGAGGTCGTTGGCAGATTGGCAGGCGGCATAGCTCACGATTTCAATAACCTGTTGATGGTGATTCTCACGCAGGTTGCAAAACTACGGTCCTTGCCCCGCGGGCCGCAAGTGCTGGAGCACTCGGATGCGATTAGAACGGCCGCGGAAAAGGCTGCTTTACTTACCAAGCAACTGCTCGCTTTTGGACGCAAACAAGTATTGGTGCTTCAGGTGCTCGATCTGGACGAACTTCTGGAGGAAGTTAAGGACATGCTGGCTACCCTTCCGACGGAGCAGGTGCGGTTGACAATCAAGCTGAGTGCAGAGCCGCTACCCGTGAAGGTCGACCCCGGAAAGATTGAGCAAGTCCTTATGAATCTGGCGGTAAACGCTTGCGACGCCATGCCCTCGGGAGGAGACATAATAATAAGGACCGCTCGTGTACCCGGACCTGCGTCCGAAACCGGGGAATTTGAGAATCCAAACCCCTTCGCGATGCTGGAGGTGACTGACACCGGCTACGGTATGGATGCCGAAACCAAAGCTCGTCTTTTCGAACCTTTTTTCACAACCAAACCGTTCGGCAAAGGGACAGGACTTGGACTCTCAACCGCCTACGGGATCGTGAAGCAAAGTGGAGGCTCAATCGAGGTTGAAAGCTCGCCCGGAAAGGGGAGCACGTTTCGTGTTTACCTGCCGCTGGTCGATGAAACCGTGCCTCCTCGGAAGATTCGCGAACGGTCGATGTCCTCTTTAAGAGGGTCAGAAACCGTTCTCCTGGCAGAAGATCAACCTGCCATCCGAATGGTATTGCGCGAGTTCCTGGAATCCTGCGGGTACAAGGTGATCGAAGCGCAAAACGGTAACGAAGCGCGTGAAATTGCAAAGGATTATGACGAACCGATTGACGTTCTTGTGGCGGACGTGATCCTGCCTCACGTTCGCGGAACTGAGTTGGCGAAATTGCTCACCGATCTTCGTCCCGAAATGTCCATCGTCCTCATCTCCGGCTATTCCGAGGACGCGTTGCTCGAGAATCACTTGCTCTCCGAGGGCAGTATGATCTTGCTGCAAAAGCCGTTTGAACCCGAGGATTTGGCTCACAAGATTCGCGAATCTCTGAGTCGAGGGCGAATTCCTCCAGGAACTCGGGCGACCTAGCAATTGACCTCGGCCGCCGCTGTCGTCACCCTCATTGCACAGATATGTGTCCGTAGGAGGTAAGCCTTCCCTCACAGAACGGGCGAGAGGCCTCGCCTACCCTCAAGCAGACTTTTTCGTTGCCTCGGGAAACACGATAAGTTTCTCGCGAACCGCTCCGGCACTCTGCCACTCCCACCCGCATTTGCAATTAACGGAGTCCCACAATCGCGGCTTTTCCAGAAGTGCTTTGCATACGGCACACGATCTCGTCCACATGGTTTCTCTCCCATCGCGAATCCATATCGGACTTGGATTCGAAGGCAAGGCCTTAATGCTCTGTTTGGTTGTTCTCAATATGCATCGGACAGAAAGAGTGGGCAATGGCCCCGACGTGCAGGATGGAATCACGTTTGAGCTATTTTCGATTAGCGTCGATGGCTATAGCTTTGGCCGCGCTGGCGGCTGGCTCCCAACGAGCCGTGACGAAGCTCCAGGACTACGGGGTCCATGCTGCCGCCGCCAGTCCAAACCGTATTTAGTCTCGCGCCCGCTATAGCGAACTTCGGCAGAGCACCTTGTCCGCTTATCAGCGGATGCTGACAAGCCCGACGCAATAAGAGGCGACTCGGCCTCCGTAAAATCGCGCACAAATCGCCGGGCGTCTCGACTACTGTTCATCGTAAGCGTTTGAGCAACACATCTATTCGAGGAGCACCGTTTGTGTTGAAGTTTGCGACACATAAAAGGCGCATGGGTATCGCCAACCAGCAGGGCATCCGCGGATACCGCCTGGACTTCACCGATCCAGTCGGGAGAATCTGCCGGGCAATACCCGTAGAGGGGATCGGATGGCGTTGCGTGGCAGAGATAAAATCGCGTGTTTTGCCGTCGCAACTCCTTGTGAAGAGGCAGGGCCTTCAAGAATTGCTTCTGGTCTTGATTAAGCACCGAAGCTGTGTACCGGCGCGTTACATCGGCCATCTTTCTGAAGCGAGGGCTACAATGGGGATCTTCGTCATATCCGATGGAATGAGCGTGGTTTCCCCGCACAAGAATTGAGCCGCTTGCCTTGACAAAATCGACAACGGCCGCCGGCTCGGGACGGTAGTTGACCAAGTCTCCCAAGACCCATAGTTCGTTGTACGTTTACGGCAATGCTTCTAATGCATCAAAGTTGCCGTGCAAGGCGGAGATTATCACGATCTTCATGTGCGTTGTTCAAGAGCCCAGATTCAGGGACGCCTATAACTGCTTGTTGATATTCAGCCGTCGCCACCGGGAAGGGAGGGGCCTTCGTCTCTGCAAGAGACAACGGCCCCTTCCTGCGGGCAGTTTTGCCATCCACTAGCCTGAGCTAGCGGACAGGCTGATCGGGGGGGAAGCGCACCGCCCGCATACCATGGGAAACTCTTAGTGAGCGACCGGACGCACAATCGCCTCCAGCGCGGCGACGACCGCTTCGGGTTCCGCGCGACCTGTCATATAGTCCACGTCGGCATGCGCGAAGCGGATGATGCCCTTCGTATCGACGACATAGGTTGCCGGAACAGGAAGCTCGTACGAATCCTCTCCGTTGCGGAGGGCAACGTCGTTCTTGAAAACGTTCTTCGAAAACTCTTTCAGCTGCGCACCAAGCTGAAACACGATCCCGAACTGCCGCGCCACCTTGTTGCCAAAGTCGCTTAGCACCGGAAAGGTCAGCTTGTTCTTCTCGGTCGCAACGACGCCATGATCGGGCTTTTCTGGTGAGATTGCGACCAGGGTCGCACCAAGCTCCTGCATCCTCGGCAGCGCTTCCTGCAAGCCATGCAGTTCGATGTTGCAGTACGGACACCATTCGCCACGATAGAAGCTGACCACGACCGGCCCCTTGGCCAGCAGCTTTTTGAGCGAGACCTCCCTGCCATACGCATCCGGCAGCGTGAATCCGGGTGCAGCCTGTCCGGCCTTCAACGAGGGGTCAAGAAAGCCCAACCCCCGGATGCGTTCCACTTCCCCGGAGATGACATTGAACTTCTCCCCCAGCCTCGCCTGAACTCTTGCCTTCTGCTCTACCAACGCTTGCTTTATGCTCATCAGAGTTTCTCGTTATAACTTGTATTAGGTTGATTGCTTGCCTTGCTATTTCACGGAACTGATCTCGGCTTTAATTCCCTGGAGAACACGGAAGCCGGAGAACACAGCGGGGAAACCGCAGTAAACCGTCAGATGTAATAGCACCTCGGACAATTCCTTGGCTGTTCCCCCAAAATGCAGAAAGCTCTCCATGCCCTGAGTCACACCGCCGAGATGCCGCCGTCGACACGCAGTTCTGTTCCAGTCGTAAATTTCGACTCGTCCGAGGCGTAATACAGGGCGGCCGCCGCGATTTCTTCCGGTTCTCCCGGGCGGTGGAAGGGCCCACTCGCCACCATTTGGCCGAATCCGGCGATCTGTTCCGGACTTAAGCCCATTTTGCCGGCAATGGGTGTGTTGATGGGACCAGGAGTGATCGTATTGACCCGGATGAGGCGCGGAGCTAGTTCCGCAGCCAAGGTGAGTCCAAGCGAGCGGAGGGCCGCTTTGGTTGCACTATAGACGCTAAGCCCCGGCATACCCTTAACCGCTCCAAGGGAGGAAGTGAGAATGATCGAGCCACCATCCAATATCACCGGAACTGCAAACTTGAGTAGGAAGTAGGGCCCTCGTACGTTTACACGGAAAAGTTCATCGAACTGAGCTTCGTCAACGGCAGGGAGCGGAGCAACTCTGGCGATCCCGGCGTTGACGAAAAGGATGTTGAGGCGGCCATACTTTTCCTTTATGTGATCAACCAGTGCTTTGGCGGCCTTGGGGTCACCAGCATCCGAGGCGATTGCCTCGACGTAGGGCATTGTCTTGCGCGCGGCTTCAACGCTGGCTTTGCTTGAGCCTGTCACAATGACGGTCGCTCCCTCTTCATGGAAGCGTTTGGCGGTGGCGGCTCCCATGCCGCTCGTTCCGCCTGTAATTAGCGCAATTTTGTTCTTCAGAGCGTTCATGCAGGTCTCCTGTCGATATTCTGTATCATGTGCTACAAAACCTATTACAGCCTGTCCTCCATGTCAAGAACAATCTTTAACGCACGCTACAAATATGTTATTGTGCGGTTATGGCGCGGACTTTAGAATTCGACTACACGACGGCTCTCGAACGAGGAACCCGAGTCTTCTGGAAGAGCGGCTACGCCAGCACGTCCCTGCGCGACCTGCTCAAGAAGATGCGGATAGGCGAAGGCTCCTTCTACAACACGCTCAAGAGCAAGAAGAACGCCTACCTCGAGTGTTTGAAGCACTACAACGCGACCGTGAACCGCCATCGCGGAGAGGCTTTTTTCTCAGCGCCTACGGCTGCGTTGGGGTTGCGGGCGCTGTTTAAGACTGTACTCGACTGTCTGGACGACCCTCACACCCCCTCGCGACTTTGCCTGATGGCAGGCAGCGTCGATGGCGAGGTATTGGCTGAACCCGTTCTGCGCAAGTACGTGCAGGAGCAGATGACAATGTTGGCCGAACGGATGGCCGGACGCCTGAGCGCGGAAAAGGAAGCGGGGCTCCTACCGGCAAAGTTTGACCCCCAGCTCGTTGTGCCCGTCATCGTCACCTACTTGCAGGGCCTGTGGCGAATGGCCCTGGTGTCCTACGACCGGACTCAATTCGAACAACAGATCGATCTATTCCTGACCAGCCTTGGACTTTGACGATTTCGACGGCGTCCGGAAGCAGGACCGGCAACGTGTCACACCTTCTCTTGCCTTTCTTGGCACTATGCGGCACGAAATTGTCACGTAATGCGCCGCTCTTCTTCCCGAATGGGAGCATCGTTAATGCTGGCATAGCGCCTCCGCATCAGCCCATTATCCGCAAACTCCCACAACTCGTTGCCGTAGGATCGGAACCACTGGCCATCTGCATCGTGCCACTCGTACTCAAAGCGCACGGCCATGCGATTTTCGCGGAATCCCCACAGTTCCTTCTTCAGCCGATAGTCGAGTTCCTTCTGCCATTTTCGCTTCAAGAACTGTTTGACCTGTTCGCGGCCGTGCAGAAACTCGGTGCGGTTTCGCCATTCGGTGTCTTCCGTGTACGCCAAAACTACTCGTTCCGGGTCGCGAGTATTCCAGACATCCTCGGCGAGCTGGACTTTGGCTTTGGCGCTTGATTCGTCAAACGGAGGAACAAGAATTTGGCTCATAGCTGATTTCTCCTAAATGATTTCTACCGCATCTCCCACGTGGATCGGACCGGGGGCAATCACCGCACAATCCAGTGCCATTGTCCCGCCGAATTCCGCAATGATTCGTTTCAGGACTTTCATATCCTGCATCTGCGTATCAGGATCATAAGTCGTCATCACACAGCGTTGGCGAAGCTGTGCCGCGCCAATCAGGACGGGACCCACTCGAATCTTCTTTCCCGGCCAATCGCGCTCCTGCAAATCCGTCACGCCGCCGATCACGATGTTGGGCCGAAGACGACGACCGTCAACCCCAAGCCGGGCGATGGCGCCATCCGTCGCTACCAGCAGAGGAAGCACGTCGAATCGCTCGGGACCGTCTGCTTGAACCAGATGTACGGGGCCACCCACAGCTTCCTCGACCAGGGATTGGGCTTCCGCTGTGTCCCAGCAATGACCGTTGATAGTGGGAGCACCCTGTGGATCGAGCGAGCCACGCAACCCCAGGAGCTTCGGATAGATTCGAGCGGTTACAACATGATCGCCTCGTACGATAACGATCTCGCGATCATGCGGCACCCCAAGGCGCGATATTTCCGCGGCCGGGAGGTGTTCCCCAGCCAGGCTTTTGACGGAATAACGCCAAATCTCAGCGATATGCACAGATGGCCGTCCCTATATTACGAATCGCCGTATGATCCAATGAAAATGCCTGACGGCGGATCGGCGCCGCCAGGTTGGGGAAGGCTGCCGCGTTCCCGCTTATTGCGTGTGCGGTTCGCTTGCAGTCGCAGTTGGCGACCTTTTCGGCATACAAGAGGTGCATTTGTGCCGAAATGGTCGGCAAGTTGTCTTCGACAGCGAAGTGGCCCGGTTCAAAACGGTGCATCTCTGCGTTGCGGCGAGTACCGGACAGCGTCTCCGCGAACCGGCACTCGCCGCTAGCGACACGATCATCCTCATTAGCCGAAGACCGCCATCTCGCTCTGTATCTCATGCAGCTTTGCGAAGGTCGATTTTTGGAAAATCGACTTCCACGGCCGTGACGTTGTTGAAGTAGTTCGTGAAGATGTTCAGCGCTGCGTTGGCGACCAGTTCTGCGATTTCGCCGTCGTTGAATCCGGCCCCGCGGACCGCCTCGACATCGCCTTCGCTCAGGCGGCCCTTGTTGGTTACCACCTGGCGGACGAACTGCAGCGCCGCCGCGGTCTTTGGGGAGTCAGATTTGCCATCTCGCCCGGCCCCAATTTCCGAGTCCGTCAGCCCTACCATCTTCCCAATCGCCGTGTGGGCCGATAGGCAGTATTGGCAGGAATTCAATTCAGCCACTTCGAGAGCGATCTGCTCGCGCAGCTTCGCGTCTAATGAGCCACCGGAAAGGGCGCCGCTAAAGGAAAGAAAGCCTTCCAGCACCGCGGCGGAGTTGGCCATCACCCGTGTCATGTTCGGGGTAATCTTCAGCTTGGCTTGTACTGCGTCCAATAACTGCTTGGCCTTGCCGGTTGCTTTTGCCGGGTCGATCACATCTAAACGTGCCATTTTATGTCTCCTCGGTTGGGTTTTGTTGTGTAACGATATATTTTAGTTGTGACCGTTACAGCCGTGAGATGCGCAATGGGAATGAAGGTTTCAACCAAAAGCGAAAAGTTCTTGTGGGTGGGGAATGATCCCGCGATTGACTTTGTAAACACCCTGATCGTCCAGGAGGGGATGGAAGTCGATCTGCTGGCACAGCCTGGAGATCTGCTGCATTGGTTGCGTGAGTCAGAGTCGCTGAGTGAACAATCTCTGAGAGATATTAAGCGCCGTTTTGGTGCTTCGCAGTTGGAGCACGCGCTCGCTTGCGCGAGAGATTACCGAGAGACATTGAGGACGGCGCTTCAGCACATCGTTAAGCGCGGAGTTGTGGGAAGAAGACACGCGCTTGAAGAGACGAATCGATTTCTGCGGGAACCCCGGATGACCTTTGCGCTCTCTCATACGGAGCGAGGTACACAACTGCAGCAGAAATGGACGGTCGGACAGGCCGAGGATGTCTTAAGACCGATAGCACTTGCCTTCGCGCGCCTGCTCGCCGATCGCGACTTAAGCCGCATTCGCAAGTGCCAGAATCCCGATTGTGTGCTCTTCTTCCTCGATACCAGCAAAAGCGGTACAAGGACTTGGTGCAGCATGGATATCTGCGGTAACAAACTGAGGGTTGCCGCATTTCGCAAGCGCCATGAAGGTCGAAAGTAACAAAGCTCCAGATGAGACCAAGTGTACCGGCGCCCAGGGACCGTTCAATTGTGTATTCGCTAGGCCCAACTTCGTCCGGGGCCACGAGCGGATCACTGTCGACTAAACAGGTTTTAACGCAGATCGCCACTCTCATTCAACTGCTTTTGCGAAACGAGACTCAAGATCCCGTGGGTCGACGATGGCTGAAGAACAGCTAGAGCCGTTGCAGACAAACGCAGCTGCATAGTTCAAGAATGGATAGGAAACGTCGCTCTGCGGCAATGGACCTTCCGTCCGGTCCCACCACTCGACTCTTTTGTAGGCAACGCCTCCCTTCAGAGCCGCCTTGAACAGCGCCGCTGCAGCTGCGTCCTTCTTGCCACCGACGATAGTAATGTGAAGAGGGGAAGCGTTGAACTCGGCCGCTGCCAGCAGCGCAGGTGCGGAAAGCCCGGCTTTCGCGATTTCAGGCGTCGCCAGATAGAGCATGGCTTGCTTTGCTGTCTCCTTGTCAGCCTCATCGCCGGTATAGTAATGAAGCAAGTTAGCGAAACGTGCGACCTGCGCATTCTCACCACGCTCAGCGTGCGGCTTATAGGCCCGGTTGGTGGAAGTCTTTGAGGTGACGAAGCCAGCGCCGGAGCTGGCGGCGAAATTTCTGGCTAGGAAATGTTCGGCAGCTTTGGCGCGTTGCAGCCACACACGGTTCCCCGTCACCTCGTACAAAGCCAGAAAGCCCTGTCCCATTGTTAAGGTGTCGCCAAGATATGGGCCAGCGGAGTCGTGCTCACCGTGAGAAAATCCTCCGTTCGCCAGACTACGATGAGTGATGACCCACTGGGCGGAACGTTCTGCCTCCTGCAGCGTCGGCGCATCTCCAGTAACGGCATAAAGCGCGCATAGAGCATGGATCATCCATCCGTTTTCCCGGGCATATAGGTGCTGGTCGACCCGGGGAACACCAAGGGCGCGTCGTTTTGCATCATCCAATGCGAAATAGGCAGCGCCGGTGTCTCCTGCAGCATCGCCATCCTGGCCGGCATAGACGGCGCCTTCCGGACTGGTAAGAACCTGGCGCACGTAGCGGTGCACGCTTTCCGCAGTGGTCAGATACTCCGGAGTATGCCATTGGCCGTAGGACTGCGCGTACATACGAATCATCTGAGCCTGAACTGATAGCGGCTTCTCAAAGTGTGAATCGTTCCAGCTATCGCCGCCGGAATCGAGCCCTCCGGCTATTTGAATGCGTTCATACTGGGCGACCGGAGGATTAACGTCGAGCACCAGAAGGACCACGAGCGATTGATATGCGCCCCCCCAGACCGGATCCAGCAGTTTCTGTCCCGCCCGTAATTCATCTCGGACGCGCCGCTCCTCCAGTCTTTCGCCGTGTTGCGCCAGTTCGCTGGCGTACTCCATGGAGTCCGCGTCAAGGTACTTAACGCCGAAGTCCCATCCTTTGTCGGGCAGATCGTATTGCGATCCAAACTCCTTATGTAGCTCAGCCAGCAATTCCGTCGAAAAGGAAGGAGTGGTGGCATAGGTGATCGCGGTTTCCGGTGTGACGGAGGGACCGGGCGAAGGGTCATCTATGACCGCCTGAAGCAGCGACGCCATCCGCCTCGGCGGAATAAAACCCTTTTCCCTAACGATCTCGCTGCCGTCGGCTTGGAACAGGATCGTCGCCGGCCAGCCGTAATCCTCATAGCGGTTAGAGAGGTCGGGACGCGAGTCCTGGTCGATCTTGACTGCGATATAGCTTTGTTTCATCAGCCCACGCACCGCTGGATCGCTGTAGGTTTCCTGATCCATCACATGACACCAATGACACCAAAAGGCTTGCAGATCGAGCAAAACGAACTTGTGTTCGCGTGCTGCCTGGGAAAACACTTCATCCGACCAGGGATGCCAGACGATGGCTTGTGAGGGAGTTTGAGCGAAGGAACAACGCGCGGACAAGACCAACAGCAGAAACAGCCAGCGCACGCCGGAATAGCTGAAGGGCCGGGAAATCTCGACGACAATCCCAGATGCGGCGCAAAAGTCACCCCGGGCGCCAGTTTCGCGTTCTGAGATCGGGCTCATCTCTCTGCTCATGATTTGTGCCTGCTTTTCGACCGCCTCACCAAGCCAACCAGCCCACCAATGTTGCGGCGTCCGACGCTGGTTCGCGTCGTAAACGACTGCTGGAAATTCGCTCGTGGCAGGGCGTCAGATGCCGCCATACCACGAATAACCGATTTCCGGCGCGGCTGAGCCGTTGCCGTCGCCGACATTCTTCAATGAGTCGACGACGGAGATACGCGCAAGGAATTTCAGGTTCTTGTAGCCAAGTTGACGCGGAATGCGCAATCGGACTGGAGCGCCATGATCGGCGGTCAGGTCTTCACCATTCATTCCGAAGGCTAGCAAGGTTTGCGGATGCAATGCCTCGGGCATGTCAATGCTGCCCCAAAAATCATTGAATGGGTAAAGCACAACCCATTTGGCTTTCGGGCTGGCGCCGACCAGATTCAGAATGTAAGAAAGCTGAACCCCAGTCCATTCGCCAATGTAGGACCAGCCTTCTTCGCAGGCCAGCTCGGTGATCTGGCTGCGGAAAGGCATGCGCTTCAGCCCGTCGAGAGAGAAGGCGGCTGGGTGGGCGACCATGCCATCCACGTAAAGGCGCCAGTCCGCAAACTTTCCGTAAAGCAGGCGCTTGTACGGGTCATAGCCGGGATGCTCATGGTTAACAGGATGCACTTTTGAAATTTCGCTACGGCTGAATTCGCGGGCCAGCGAATGACTGGCCATCAGCAGGCGCTGGGTCCCATAAGTTAGCGCTTCACCGACTCCGAACGCACCTTGATGGTCGGGCGCGAGCAGGCCGTAACGATCGGCAATTTTTGCGGCAACACCCAGACCAGAGACCCCGGCGAGGGCTGCCAGCCCAGTCGTAATGATCTTTCGGCGGGAGACTTTGTTATTCATGAGCGCGCCTTTCGGGGCGTGGCGTAACCGGTGATCATCGCGCGGCAGCGCTTGACGAAACCGGACAGGATGACCATGGCGACGTGAACCACGAGAAACAAAACGAGAAGGTCGGCGGCGAAAAAATGGAGCGTGCGGGCAGTTTGGCGGCCACCGAACATCGTTTCCACTATCGGAAAGACCGAAACGATGGCGGGGGACATGGCGAAGCCGCTGACGAACATGAAAGGGAGCAACACAAACACCACCCCCAGGTAGGAAAGCCGCTGGAGGAGATTATAGTTCCGGGCTTCTTCTTCGGTGGGACGCCTAAAACGCAGATGATTGAGAACTAACTTTCGAATCGACTGTAAGCCGAGATCGGATCTCCTGGGCAGCAAATCTTTGCGAAAGTGCCGGGTGTGGAGTCCGGAGATCACATAAACCGACCCGGTAAATAAGGTCGCCCATGCGGCCAGAAAATGCAGGTAGCGACCGGGGCCGCGAATGCCCAGATCGAGCACGAACGGCAGTGGCAGGTCAAAGAGCGAAGGCATTCCAACCGTCCCGGTTTTCCCCCAATGCATGCGTGGGTAAGCCAGCAGAATGGCGATGCCGCTTAATACCAGGGCGATAAAACTGGCGGCATGGATCCAGTGCGTCGCACGAACCAGAGCAGAGTGCCTCAGCACGCGCCGATCTCCCGAGTCCTGGATTGTGGGATCGGGCGAGCTTGCGAGTTGGGCCGATTGAGTCATACAAATGAGGCCCGACAGGTCCCGTCAAAAACTTTCGGGCCTCGCCCCAGAGAAACAGTCGTGTAGGCCAACGCGACCTTCTCTGGATCGCGCGAATTCCAACCATCTTCTGCGAGCCGAACTCTCAAGCTCGCAGTTTCACCCGTAAATGGGACAAGGGAGAATGTGGCGCCGCAGCGAGTGGTTGATTCTGCAATCCCAGGGCGTGCGTCGTCTGGCCGTTCATGAAAACCTCCTGTGCCCCCATGGAGTTTGAGCCGCACCTTCATGCACGAAGTGTCAGATCATCCTCAGCCTACAACTGTTCATATCTTGCGCGGACTGCTAACGACGATGCTAATGTCGAGCCTTCGCCACTACGTCGCGATAGAAACTGTGCATGTGCTCAGAAATGAAGTCGAGATTATCCTCGGCCGCGAAGTGGCCAGCGTCCAGCCGATGAATTTCGGCTTTGGGAAGATCCTTCAGATACGCTTCTCCGCCCGCGGGAGTGAAAAAAATATCGCCCTCGCCCCAGAAGATAATCGTTTTGGGCTGCTGGTTCCGCAGAAAGGCTTGCCATCTCGGATACAGCGCAACGTTGGTGCGGTAGTCGTAGAACAGATCGAGCTGTACGCGTTGCGCGTTGGGCCGCTGCAGGAATGCGAAATCAGAATTCCAATTGTCGGGACTGATGAGCTCGGGCCGCTTGGCACCCGTCAGGTACACGGCTTTTATCGTGTCCAGTGCCAACAATCCGGCGACACCCTGTTCGGCCTCTGGCGTTCGGTTTACCCACAGCGCGTTCCGCAACCCTGCCCAAGCCGGGGTGAAGCCAACCTCGTAGGCGTTAGTGTTCTGAATGATGAGCCAGTCCAGGGCTTCGGGGTGGCGGCCCACGATTCTAAAGCCCACCGGGCCGCCGTAGTCTTGGACAAAGAGACCGTAGTGATCGAAGCCCTTTATTTTGAGAAAGCTTTCGATCACTTCCGAGAACTTGTCGAACGTGTAGGAATAGGTCGCGGGGTCGGGCATGTCGCTATTGCCAAACCCAGGATAGTCGGGCGCGATGACGTGAAACTCGTCTGCTAGGGCCGGCAGCAAATTGCGGTACTGGTGCGAGGACGCGGGAAATCCGTGCAATAGAACGAGTTTGGGCCTCGATGGATCGCCGGCCTCCCGGTAAGCGATATTTAGTCCATCAACTTTGATGCTGGAATACTGAACCACGGCATGAGACATCGATATGCCATGCTCTTTTTCAGAAACGCTCTCGGTTTGCGCGGACGCTGAGGTTACCGCTGCTGAAGCTGCGGTCATCCATAAGAAATTAATCAACGCCCATCTCGTGATCCTGTGCATAACCTGAATATCCCCGTCTTCTCTCTTTTTTTTAATTTCAAGTACTTCCTCATAGCTACCGAACGCGTCGTGCCTCGGCGGCAATCGGCGAGTCGTCGATGCCGGGATATCTTCCGTCTACATTAGTTCCCCTTTTGCAAGTGTCGTGGTGGGTACTTGAATTCTTACTCCAGGCTACGATCCCGCTTAGGCTCTCACTCTCGTCACCACGACCGGACTGAGCTCGACAGCGGTGTGATACAAGACTCTCCTGAAAAGTTTCATGGCAGCCAAGAAATTCGTACAGCGCATCCGCCAAAACTTTGGCCTCCGACGACCACACTTGCCGCCGGAGATCAAGAGGAGGTTATGCGGAACACGATCCTCGAACCTTTATCAGGCTTCCCTTAGCCTCTGCCCTGTAGCAGTCCCGCGATTCGGAGAATGTGGCCCAATCGTGCGCGGTGAGCGGTGCATCGACCGGCCTTTTGCGAAGCTCCAAGAAGATCCCGATGATCCTCTTAATCCCGGACGCGGCGAAGCCGAACACTTGAGCCGCCGGTATCAAGAAGCTGCACAACTCGAGAATCGCCGCAAAGCCGCCGAGGCCCGATGTCAGGAAATGCGCCGGCAGCATCTCGCCATTCTCGGACCACACCGGAATGGCTGTGGCCCCGATCAGGGTGCCTGTATCGCTCGCGAGGAGAAAACCCGTATCCGCCCGCCAGGCCCCTCCGGCCCACAGAAGCGTTATGGGGAAATGGATTCGCGAATCCTCTGGCCACCCGCTCAATGCCAGCACGGCGAAGAATGAGCAGCCTGGGGTGGGATGACACTGAAAAGCCAAACCCAACCGCGCCTATGGCGTGGGAGATGCTTCATAGATCCCTGCCTCTCCCAATCCTGTTCCTGTTCTGGAACACTTCTGGCGAGTACAAGTGGTTCACTCTTCCGAAGCGCCGAGACCTTTGGAGCATCCTGATGCTGCACGGTTCAGGAGAGCGCGGGATAGCTCGTGTAGCCGGCAGCGCCTCCTCCGTAGAAAGTCGTTGAGTCCGGTTCATTCAGAGCGGCTCCGAGTTGCAGCCTCCTTGGGAGATCTGGATTGGCTAGAAAGGCGCGTCCGTAGGCGATAGCGTCGGCGTGCCCGGTCCGTATTGCTTCTTCTCCTCTTTGCCTGTCATACCCACCATTAACAATGTAGAAACCCTTCCAAAGCGTTCTCAGGTGAGCCGACATGGCGAGATCTTCCTCGCTGCTTCCTTTGCTGTTCTGCGCCGTCTCAACGATGTGGAGGTAGCCGAGCTTATAGCCGTTCAGTTTTTCAACCGTGACAGAGAAGGTTCCGCGCGGGTTCTCGTCAGACATATCGTTAAAACCACCCGTCGGAGAGATTCGCACACCGACATGCCTGCTATCCCAGACTTCCAGGATGCGTTCAACCGTCTCCGTGAGAAAGCGGACTCGATTCGATGCAACACCTCCATATTCATCGGTTCGCCGATTCGATCCTGTTCGGAGAAATTGATCGATCAAGTATCCATTTGCCGCATGAACCTCAACCCCGTCAAATCCGGCTTCTTTCGCGTTGCCCGCTGCCTGCCGATAATCAGCCAAGGTCTCTTTGATCTCACTAGCCGTCAAGGCAACCGGCTCCGAAACCTGTGCCAGACCCGTAGCAATTAGCGTCTGGCTATTGGCACGGATTGCGGAGGGAGCTACCGGCTGTGCATTGTTCGGCAACAAGGACGAATGAGAGATTCGGCCGACATGCCACAACTGAAGGAAGATTCGGCCTCCACTCTGATGAACGGATTCCACGATTCGGCTCCACGCTCGCACCTGTTCGGGGGAATGAATCCCTGGAGTGTTGAAGTACCCTTTGCCCATGGGCGAGATTTGCGTCGCCTCGGTCACGATGAGTCCAGCCGAAGCGCGCTGTGTGTAATAAGTCGCCGCGAGTTCGCCCGGCACGCCATCTGCGTCTGCGCGGTTGCGTGTAAGGGGCGCCATGAAGACGCGATTTGCCAGGACCAAAGATCCAAGCTGAACAGATTCGAACAGATTCGCCATTTTGGTGCTCCTGTAGTTCACCGACGTCGTAAGCTGCTGGTGATAAGGCGCTGGCTGCTTTCGCGTGCTGCCACCTGTGGTCCCTAAACTCGGTTCCTGCGCCGCAGCCAACGCGGCGTAGGAACCGCCACCCAACAGACCGCCGTTACTTCTTGGTTGCGCGGGCAGTCTGTTCGATCACATCGACCACCACGTCCGGGTAAGTGATGGGGATGGCGTGCGAAGAGTTCAGCTCAATGACGTGAGAGTGGGCACGATCGGCTTCGAACTTAAATTCTTCCTGGGGAATGACGGGATCCAGCAGGGGCCTGATTTGCCAGCTCGGCTTGCTCGTCCATGCAGCCGATGTCAGTGGTTCGTTGAGGGCTGCCAGGCTGATGGGGCGTTGGGTGGCGATCATCAGGGCGACCACGCTCTCAGGCACATCGGCGGCGACGAGGTAGCGGTACTTGTCGGCTTTGACGTGGACATTCGTGCCGCTGGTTCCGTCGGGCAGGGTGTATGGGGTCAGCTCGACGGACGAGGCAAAGTCGCCGCCGGGAAACCGTACGAGACAATCGTTTGCAGATTCTCCTACCCCGGGCATAGGGGAGCCCGCGTAGATAAGGGCCTTGACCTTGGGGTCGTCTCCGGCCTGGGTGATGACGGCCCCGCCGTAGGCGTGGGAAACAAGGATCACGGGGCCCTCGATCTTCCAGCACGCTACGCAGGTAGGCAGCGTCGACCGCTACGCCCAGCAAGGGATTGGAGAAGACCTTGACCGGGTAGGCGTCGCGCTGGAGTCCCTGGATCACTCCATGAGTCCAGATCGACGAGTCTTCGAGGGCCCCGTGCACAAGCACGATAGTGGGCTTGAGCGATTGACCACTCCCCGAGTTAGGAGAGTCGTTATTTTCGATTTGTCTTTCAGTGTCCATGATGAGTTGTTCTCCGTTGTATTGATCCGTTGCGGTTTGCCCGCTGGAGGTAGGCGCGAAAGCCCAACCTACCCGTTGGTTTTCGTTTCCGCCGATCGCCTTCCTACCGTAGTAGCCGACGAGGTAAAGAGAACCGCCGAGCGATATCAATCCTGCTTGTGGATCGTCTGGGCGTAGGTCTTGCCGTATGGGTAGAACAGTTCCTTGCGGCCCTCCTGCCACGCACGTTGTCGTTTCGCATGTTCTTGAAGTTCCCCTTCACTCAGTTGCGGACCACTATGCAGCGTGATCCGTGTTTGTGAGCGGTTTCACGCCCATATCTCCGCCTCTCAGCCTTCTGTCCTTACTTACCCGTTCCTTGCTTCGGCCGCACCGTCGCACCTGTTCGGGGGAATGAATCCCTGGAGTATTGATGTAGCCTTTTGCCCATGGGTGAGATCTGCGTCGCCTCGGTCACGATGAGTCCAGCCGAAGCGCGCTGTGAGTAATGAGTCGCCGCGAGTTCGCCCGGCACGCCATCTGCGTCTGCGCGGTTGCGTGTGAGGGGCGCCATGAAGACGCGATTTGCCAGGACCAAAGATCCAAGCTGAACAGATTCGAACAGATTCGCCATTTTTGTGCTCCTGTTGCTCAACGATGCAGTGGGCTGCTTGTGATGAGCCGGCGGTGAAGAACTCCTATCAGGTTCGACATTCCTGCTCCGCGCTCTGACCGAAAATGGTTGGGCTCGAACTGCCGCTGAGCATCGCAGTCGCGCATCGGATCGATTTAGTTTCTGATCTCTTCCGCACGTTCCTTGAGGGCACGAAGCCACTCTTCGTGCGATACCAAGAGCCGGTCGCGCGTGCGCGCTCCTAAGAAGAAAAGAAGCAGACCGCTTTGCGACTCTTCCGTGATGACGCGACAGCCCCCGGGTGTCGCTTCTATATACCAAGCGTGAGAGCCGCTCGTTCCTGCGGGCCCCCTGGCCGACCAAACAAGAGTATGGTGCGGTTCGAACGTTACGACTTCGGGCTCGAAGTAAAAGCCTAATGTTTTAAATCGAAACTTCGAATCGGAACTCAAGCACCAACCGCCACGAAGGATGGACACATCCGAACAATGCTTGTACCACTGCGGCCACGCAACGCAATCGATCAGTTGTGACCAGACAGCTTGAGGCGAGGCGGCAACATCAACGATATTCTGTGCAAAGACTCTCGCCGTTGCGGGTGCGTGCTCCGCAGGCCAAGGTATATGCGAATCTGGAATCCGCTTACTAGCATTAGCCTCTCCTCGCAGATCCTTCCAAACACCAAAAGCAGTGAACAATCCGAGGAGGAGAACAACAACGGGAATTACAGGTGGCTTGATACCGAGAGGAAGAACGCTAGCAGGTACCTGAGGCTGCAGGTGGACATAGATTGCCGTGCCCATCTGAGCAACGAGGATCGAACACGCGATCAGGAGGAGTTGATCTCTGCTTTTTGCGGTCAACGACCTCCGAAGCCATGGCAGTAAGAACAGGCTCCCGGTAACCATTTCCATCAGTTTGCCCGCGAGAATCGCCTCATGGGGAAGATGACTCTGTTGAATCTGGATATCAAACCATCCACGGAATGGCTGGAAGAATTTAAGGAATCCGAACATGAACATCAGAACTCCCAGGAACAGCGACAAAGCCTTGCTCAGGCGACGAGACATTCTCTTTCTCCACTTTCGAAATTCTCCGACTTCCCAGCGCGAGTACTCCCCACAATAAGGCAACAACTACTCGCCGCCTTCGACACCGTTGGCGATGTCCGAAAAACCTTTCGCGACCCGGTCTGGCTGGGTGATGTACGCCAAATGCCCCGCGTCAATGTTATGCACGACGGTCCTGTTTCGTTGAGCAAACTTGTCCGCCTCGCTGATCCATGTTGCTCGAGAGAAGGGAACAGCCCCTGGCCTCGTAATGTGTGCATATAAGTGCGTGGCACGCTTCCCCAGCGTTCCGGGGTTTTGACGGTCACCGTGTTTAGAGGCGTGACCGGTTCGTCGGGTGTGTACAGGTTAGAGATGACGGTGTGTTTCGTCGAACATGAACTCCCCGAAGCCTGCGTACACAATCGGATCGACGGTGTTCCAGGAGACACTATCGAAACACGGCGAACATCTTCGCTATTCGAGACGTCGGCGGCATAAGTCCGAACGTCGAGGCTGCCTTCAGACTTGATCGGGGAATTCAGCTTCGCTTTGTCGCGAGCAACCGCGCCGCCTGTATGTTCTCGGTCATAAGGCGCTTTGCCAGAGCCCATCCCAGCCCTGGTCCGACCTCGAAGACGATTCGCTGTCTCGCGTGCCGCCATGCGTGTCCCTCCTACGCCTCCCGGTCGCGCAAATCTCGTAGGAGCTGGTAGGCCGCAGGGACGTTGACAGAGTTATGCGCCCACTCGAACAGGCTGTATTCGCTATAGTCGGGCATACCGACCGCCTCGATAGTGGCCTCGAGAGATCGACCCTCTGCGATTGCTGCGCTAACCGCGGTATCAAGCTCACGCAGATACCGAATCGGAAAGTCGATATCAGCTGGCCGCATCGGGCGCCCGTGTCCCGGAATGATCGTCGCGTCTTTCGGGAGGAAATCGCGCACCTTCGTCAGCGTTTCAATGGTCTCCCGGTGACGTCCTTCCAGAAGCCACGGGAGCGCCGGAGAAGGAGCCTGGATCATGTTGCCGACCCACAGAACCTTCGCGTCCGGCGTCCAAATCACCAAGTCACCTGGCGTCTGCGCAAATCCAAAGTGACGAATCTCGACCGTGCGACCACCGAGATCGACGCTGATCATGTCCGAGACAGTGATATCGGCGCTGCGCGGCTGCACGCGCTCAATACCTTTGCCCTTGCCCATGAGGCCGAGCATGAAGCGGCGATCATCTTCAAACTTCTCGTCCATGTAGCGCTTCGTTGCGGGGTGCTGGATCACCACGGTGCTGTCCGGAAACACGTAGTTCCCATAAGCGTGGTCACCGTGATAGCTCGTGTTGACGAGGAAGCGAATCGGCTTCGAGGTCTCCCTGCGGACAAGGCCGATGTGCTGGGAAGCGAGATCGCCGTTCAGCATTGCCTCGACAACCAAAACGCTTCGTTCGCCGATTACAAAGCCCCCGGTCGTAGCGACGTGATCCTTGGCGAATACGTCGTCAGGCATTACAGCAAACACGCCGGGCGCCATCTCTTTCGAGATGAGGTTTACCGACGCAGCATCCCAGGGAGGCGTCGTCTCGTGCTCGTCTTTCTGTGTCATCGCATGATCTCCTTCAAAAGGCTATTCTGAGACACCCCGCCATCGGATCAGCGAATGTGCCTTCGACGCGGCGCTGGTATCATTGAGAGCAGGTCAATCTTGACCTGAGCGTCCTCCTCACCCTCGTGGTTTCGTTGGAACCACGAACTAACGGACACAACCGCAACTGGCTCATCAACGAGGCGTTGGCGAGGTGTTGAACTTGGCCGGAAACTGCTTCTCGATGGCGCTAGACAGGCCGTCTGCAATCACGTACATGTGCTGCCTCATGGCGGTCCAGGTCTGAGCTTCTGCCCCGTATTGGTGGTCATGCAACTGCTCGATCTGCTGCACGTGGTGGCCGACGTGCGCGAGAAGCATTCCTCGTGCCGCGTCGACGGGCAGACCGGTAGCTCCACTTAGAAAAACGGCAAGCGCATTCCCGTTGGCGACAGCATCTTTCAAAGCCGCGTCCTGCTTCGCCGGGCTGCCGGCGACCGTTGCATCAAGATACTGCTTGATCGGCTCGTAGTGTCCAACGATCAGTCCGAAGAATTCGTCTGACGCTGCCTTGCCGCTGAAGGGTTCAATCACCTCAGCGACCCGCTTCGCGTTGGCGATGACCTCGCCATCTGCGACTTTCGCAGCAGCAGGGTTGTTGGCGAGAGTTTCGATGACGACGTTGCGAATCCAGAAAACGTGTTCTACCCAGAGGTCGCGCATGACTTCCCTCTGTTCGATCGCAGTGCTGATTGCGGGCGGTTTGGCAGCCCGATGATCGGAATCCTGTGCCTGGACGGGCAAGACGACTCCGAACATCGCGGCAAGGGCCACAGACGCCAGAGTAGTATGCAAAGTGGGTTTCATCCTATGTTTTTCCTCGGAATATTAAGGGACACTGAAATTTGGGTGGCCGAACTGCTCATAACATTGCTCCTGAACCTGCAGACCCGAAACCTTTATTCTTCCACTTGATCAAAATCCAAAAGATCATCAAATGTGAAACGACTACCAAGGGAGCGTAAAACGTATAGATATACCAAGTGGTACCTAGGTTGAAGCTCGGCAAATTCACCCGCAAGACGGTGCGTAATACGTTTAGCGCGTCCAAGAATCCCCACGTGTTGGCCAC
>Ga0181520_10002803_pt1 | contig 31755 bp, 25 predicted proteins | sample PEATcosm2014_Bin_29_FD_132451 | JGI IMG/M metagenome (GOLD analysis project Ga0181520, IMG submission 132451) | Peatland microbial communities from MTU Mesocosm Facility, Houghton, MI, USA - PEATcosm2014_Bin02_30_metaG | ecosystem: Environmental > Terrestrial > Soil > Wetlands > Peat | place...
TTACTTCAAGGAACGCGCCATCGAGCTTGCCTGGCGGCTTGTCACCAAGGAATTCGGCGTGCCGGCCGATAAGCTTCTGGTCACGGTCTACATCGACGACGACGAGGCGTTCAACCTCTGGAAAAAGATCGCCGGCCTGCCGGACGACAAAGTATTGCGCATCGCCGGCTCCGACAATTTTTGGGCCATGGGCGACACCGGACCGTGCGGTCCGTGTTCGGAAATCTTTTACGACCATGGCCCGCATATCTGGGGCGGGCCGCCCGGCAGCCCGGAAGCCGACGGCGACCGCTTTGTCGAAATCTGGAACCTCGTATTCATGCAATACGAGCAGCTCCCGAGCGGCGAACGCGTCAACTTGCCACGGCCGTCGATCGATACCGGCATGGGCATCGAGCGCATCGCCGCGGTACTGCAAGGCACGCACGACAATTACAAGATCGATCTGTTCGGCGCGCTCATCGAGGCGATCGCCGATCTCACCGGCGTCGATCCCGATGGCGATCAAAAGGCCTCGCATCGGGTGATCGCCGATCATTTGCGGGCGTCGTGCTTTCTGATTGCCGACGGTGTGCTACCGGCGAACGAGGGCCGCGGCTATGTGCTCCGCCGCATCATGCGCCGCGCCATGCGTCATGCGGAACTTCTTGGCGCCAAGGACCCGTTGATGTGGCGGCTCGTGCCGGCGCTCGTGCGCGAGATGGGCCAGGCATACCCGGAATTGCATCGCGCCGAGGACCTGATCAGCGAGACGCTGAAACTTGAAGAAATCCGGTTTCGCAAGACACTCGAGCGCGGGCTCGCGATCCTCGACGAAGCGACAAAGCCGCTCAAAAAAGGCGACATGCTCGACGGCATCACCGCGTTCACGCTCTACGACACTTACGGCTTTCCGCTCGACCTCACCCAAGACGCGCTCAAACCGCGTGGCGTCAGTGTCGACATCGCCTCGTTTACCGACGCCATGGAAGAACAGCGCAAAAAGGCCCGCGCTTCTTGGGCCGGGTCGGGAGAGGCGGCGGACGAAGCGGTGTGGTTCGGCCTGCGCGAAAAATTCGGCGGCACCGATTTCCTCGGCTACGAGACGGAAACCGCCGCCGGGGTCGTGGTCGCGCTGTTGCACGACGGCAAGGAAGCCGGCGCGCTCCGCAAGGGCGAAAGCGGCGCTGTGCTGCTCAACCAGACGCCGTTTTACGCAGAGTCCGGCGGTCAGGTCGGGGATAACGGCGTGATGATCGCAGAGGGCGTGCGCTTCAAGGTCACCGACACACAAAAGCACGCCGGCGACCTCTTTGTGCATTTCGGCACCGTCGAGGAGGGCACGCTCAAAGTCGGCGCCGCGCTCGATCTGGAAGTCGATCGTGCCCGGCGCGGCGCAATTCGCAAAAACCATTCGGCAACGCATTTGCTGCACGAGGCGCTGCGCCAGGTGCTCGGCGACCATGTGGCGCAGAAAGGCTCTTTGGTTGCGCCCGACCGCCTGCGCTTCGATTTCTCGCATCCCAAGCCGATGAGTGCCGACGAGATCGCTCGCGTCGAGGACATCGCCAACGACGTCGTGCTGCAGAACGCCCCGGTGATCACCCGGCTTCTGAGCCGCGACGACGCGATCACGTCGGGCGCGCGCGCCTTGTTCGGGGAGAAATACGGTGACGAGGTGCGCGTGGTCGCCATGGGCCAGAATCCCGCAACGTCCGGCGGCAGCAACACCATGGGGTGGTCGGTCGAATTGTGCGGCGGTACCCATGTCGAGCGCACCGGCGACATCGGCGTCATTTCCGTCATCGGCGAATCCGCTGTCGGCTCCGGCGTGCGCCGGATCGAGGCTTTGACCGGGAATGCGGCGCGGCACAACGCCAACGCGCTGGCGCAGCTCGCCAAGGCGACCGCTTTAGAACTACGCGTGCCGGTCGACGACATGCCGGCGCGCGTCTCGGCGCTTCTTGATGAGCGCAAGCGGATCGAGCGCGAGCTCTCGGACGCGAAAAAGAAACTCGCCATGGGCGGCGGCGGCAAAAGCGACGGCGCCGACGGCTTCCGCCAGGTCGGCGACGTCAAGCTCGTCGCCCGCGCGGTCGAAGGTATCGATCTGAAAGACTTGCGCAGCCTCGCCGACGAAGGAAAAAAGAAAGTCGGCTCCGGTGTCGTCGCCATCGTCGGCGTCACCGACGACGGCAAGGCCAGCATCGTCGTCGGCGTCACCAACGATCTGGTACCGCGCTTCAACGCCGTCGAACTGGTGCGCAAAGGCGCCGAAGCGCTGGGCGGCAAGGGCGGCGGCGGCCGCCCGGATATGGCGCAGGCCGGTGGTCCCGACGGCTCGAAGGCGGATGCGGCGTTGGCCGCTATTGAGGCCGCACTTGCCGGCTAGGGGGCACGCTTGTAGTTTCAGATCGACTTCGTGGCGCGATAGCCGGGCTACTGTTATGCGACCGCGCCGCCGGGTCGCGACAGCGAAGGCACTCCGCGCCGCATCAGGCCGGTATATAGCACCGCGGCAAGCCCGGCTCCGATCAGCCATCCCCAATCACCGATGTTGGCGATGACGCCATAGGCTCCGGACAGCGCGAACCCGATCGAAACGATGGCTGACACCGCAAGCGCTATCAACGCCCGTTTGTTCCAGCCACCGTTGTAATAGAGCGAGCCGCTCGGTGACATCGTATAGAGGTCATTGAGCACGACTTGCTGCCGCTTCACTACATAATAATCCGATACCATGATCCCGAACATGGGACCCAATGCAGCGCCGAAGATGCTGACGAAAATGGTGATGGCCTGCGGGCTCGAAACGAAGATCCACGGGCAGACCAAAACGGACAAGATCGACGTGATCAGCCCGCCCAGGCGAAAATCGATCTTCTCGGGGTAAAGGTTGGAAATATCGTAGGCGGGCGATACGAAGTTGGCCACGATGTTGATGCCCATCGTGGCGACGATAAATGTTATGGACCCGAGCGCGACCACCAGGGGATTTCCGATACGCTCGACGATCGCCACCGGATCCATGATCGCCTGGCCGAACACGTTCACTGAGCCGGCCGTAACGATCACTGTGACGATCGCGAACACGATGAAGTTGACGGGCAGGCCGAGAAAGTTGCCGACCTTCATCGTGCGCTCGCTGTCTGCAAAGCGCGCGAAGTCGCCGAAATTCAGCAGTAGAGCCGCGAAATAGGCGATGATCAACATTGCCGCGTTGGCCATGTGACCGATCGCCGATCCTTCAGCGCGTGGGGCAAGCTGCAGCGACAGGCTTGAAAGGCCCGTCTGCGACACGATCCAGATCGCCAGCCCGAACATCACGATATAAACGACCGGTCCGCAGAAATCGATGAATTTTCTGATTGTCTCCATCCCGTTCAAAAAGATCAGGAGCTGAAAGAACCACATGAAGAGGAAAGAGCCCCAGCCGAGGGCGGACAGGCCGAAATAGCTCGAATGCGTGTAGGCTTCCGCGCCGGGGTAAAACGTCAGCGCCAGCACCGCAACGGCTTTGGAGGCGAAATAAGTCTGCACGCCATACCAGACGATGTCGACAATGCCGCGCAAGGCCGCGGCGAGGTTGGCGCCCATGACGCCGAATGAAATTCGCGCCACCACCGGAAAGGGCGTGCCGTATTTCAGCGAGGGACGTCCAATAAGGTTCATCAGGAAATAGACGGCGATAATCCCGACAACCATCGCCAGCAGCACTTCCCAGCCGGTCAGCCCGAGGAAGAACAGACTGGCAGCAAAAGTGTAACCGCCGACCGAATGCACGTCCGACATCCACATTGCGAAGATGCTGAAGATGCCCCAGGTTCTGCCCTCGGCCGGCACCGGCGCCAGATCGTGGTTGTAGAGTCGCGAATCCGCCCCAGGGACTGCCGCGACAGGAGTCGCTTTCACCTGATGATTTGACATGCAATCCTCGCAGCGAAATTTTCCCGTGTGCCGAGGCAAGTACCGTGCCACCGGCGCCGGTTCCACGGGGCCGCGTTCTTAGTCGACGCAGATCGTCGCTTGCGCAGCGATCATGTCCGGTGTTGAGGGTCGATCTAAAACTCGCTGCGAGCTAAAGCTCCACGATCATCCCGTCTTCGGCGGTTTCGAAGGGGACTTTGGCACGCTGCGCCAGCATCTCACTGCCCATATGCGTCAGGATGAGGCGCTTTGGCCGGATTTGATCGAGATGCTGTTCCAGCGACGACAGCGCCATGTGGGTCTTGATTGGCTTATCGCGCGTATAAGACTCGCAGATAAACACATCCGCCTCGCGGCCGATGTCGATCACCGCATCGGTCCACTCGGTGTCGCCTGAATAGGCCAGCGTCTTGCCTTCGGCTTCAAAGCGAAGGCCGAGGCAGGGTCCGGCGCGGTCATCGTGCAGAACGTGAAACGCAGTGACCTGCAAGGCGCCGATCTTGGTGCGTTCGCCGACTTCAAGCTCGCGCAGATGCAGCGGGAACTGCAGATCGAGTTCCTTCGTGCCGGGAAAGGCCGCCTCCATGATGCCGCCGTAGCGGGCTTTCAGACTCGGCGGCCCGACAATGGTCAGCGCGTGTTTGCGCTTGAGCACGTAATTCGCTTCCAAAAGAAAAAACGGCACGCCGCCGATGTGATCCTCGTGAAAGTGCGTCAGAAAGATCGTGTCGATCGCGTTGCGGTCGATGCCGAGCTTGTTCAACCCGACGAGCGAGCTCGCCCCGCAATCGATGAGCACGTTAAGGTTTTGTCCGACGAGGTGAAAACAGGTATTAAGCCGCCCGCCCGAACCGAATGCATCGCCGCAGCCGACGAATTGCAGTTGCATAGATGATCCCTAGTACGTTTTTATCGTGGTTAGATCGGGTCGTTGGAGTCGACGCTAGTTTCATGAAGCGCCGAAGAACTGTATGTGATGGATGTCACACCATTGGGCGGCACGAGGTTGACCGGCGAGAGTGGCAAATCATTGTGTTCTCATCGTTTTTTTACCTTTACACGATTCAATGGCGGCAGCGCAATGTGGCTGCCCGAGCGTGGCGTCGGAAGTCTTGTGTCAACATCACGCCACAAACCGCCGCATGCTGTAGCGACGGTTGTCGGTGCCGGAAGGGGGATGGCGGGGTGTTTGTTCGATTACGCCGCGCTGCCGGTTTCGCCGCGCTAACCAGTGCGCTGGCGCTTGCCAGCTGCGCCGACAACAATGCCCAGTGGTTTGCCCAGCCGCTGGTGAAAACCAATAAGAACTACACCTACTCGCAATTGGAGGAGAACAAACAGAGCCGTCCGATCACGCAAAGCGAGCTGGTTGACGCTAGCGGTGGCTGCCCGTCTTACGTTCCGCAAGCGCCGACGGCGGCACAAGACGCCGCGGCCAATCCGGGCGATGCACTGCCGGCAGATCAGGCCGCGCTCATCGGCGCCGGTATCGGGTTGGGCATGAGCGAGTGCGATGTGGTGTCGCGGCTCGGCCAGCCGAACGCCGTCAATCTGGGACAGTATCCCAATGGCCTACGTAGTGCCGTTCTCACCTATAACGGTGGCCCGCGGCCCGGCATCTACCGCTTCGAAAGCGGGCGCTTGTCGGAAATGGACCGGGTGGAAGCGCCACCGCCGCCGGCGCCGGACAAAAAGGTGGCGAAGAAGAAAACCCCCAGGCCGGCCAACCCCGCTGCACCGTCCGCGAACGCAGGCGACAAGTCCTAGGGCAACCTCACCCGGTCATCCCGGCGCATTTTTGTCTTTCACGGCCCGAGACGACCAGCGCGCGCCTCATGGTATGATGCGTCGCGGCATGAGGGATCGCGATGACCGTCGACGGCGTCACGCATCGGTTGATTGAGACGAACGGCATTCGCCTGCATATTGCGGAGCGAGGCGAGGGGCCGCTTGTCATCCTCTGCCACGGCTTTCCCGAGTCCTGGTATTCGTGGCGCCACCAGCTTACGGCGCTGGCTGCGGCCGGATTTCACGCCGTCGCGCCCGACATGCGCGGCTACGGCCAATCCGACCGGCCGGGTGCGATCGATCAATACACGCTGTTTCATTTGGTCGGCGACATGGTCGGCCTGCTTGATGCGCTCGGCGCGGATCAGGCGGTAATCGCCGGCCACGATTGGGGCGCGCCGGTCGCCTGGCACGCCGCGCTTTTTCGCCCCGATCGGTTCCGTGCCGTGATCGGCCTGAGCGTTCCTTATTGGCGGCGTCCGCGCGCCGTGCCGACCTCGGTCATGCCGCAGCGTGAGGACGCGATCTTCTATCAGCTCTATTTTCAGACGCCGGGCGTCGCCGAAGCCGAGCTGGAGCGCGATCCGCGCGACACCATCGCCAAACTCTTACGTGACGCTTTTCGCCGGCCCGGGGAAGGCGGCCGCGATGTCGGCATGGTGCCGCGCGACGGCGGCTTTCTTAGCAAGGCAACGGCGCCGGCGGCCTTGCCGGCGTGGCTGACCGAGGCCGACCTCGATTTTTTCGCCGCCGAATTCAAGCGCTCGGGCTTTCGCGGGGGCCTAAATTGGTACCGCAACATCGATCGAAACTGGGAGCTGCTCGCGCCCTACGCCGATGCCAAGGTGACGGTGCCGGCGCTGTATATGGCCGGCGACCGCGACATGGTCGTGGCGTTCAAGAACATGGACCGCGTGATCGCGAATTTGACGAAATATGTGCCGCAATTGCGCGGCTCGATCATACTGCCGGGTTGCGGTCACTGGACCCAGCAGGAGCGCGCCGCCGAGGTCAACGCGGCGATGATCGATTTTTTGCGCGCCTTGTGAAAGCTGCAGCGCTTGCGGCGTGCAAATGCGGCCGCTATAAGCCGCGCATCTCCGCCCATGCGATTTCCCAAGAGGATGATTTGATGGCGATCGAGCGCACCTTTTCGATCATCAAGCCCGACGCAACTGCCCGCAATCTGACCGGCGCGATCAATGCGATGATCGAGAAGGCGGGACTGCGCATCATCGCGCAAAAGCGGGTGACAATCAGACGCCCGCAGGCCGAAGCATTCTATGCGGTCCATCGTCAGCGGCCGTTTTTTGGCGAGCTGGTCGACTTCATGATTTCCGGGCCCGTGGTGGTGCAGGTTCTCGAGGGCGAGAACGCCATCGCTGCCTATCGCGATCTGATGGGCGCGACCGATCCGGCCAAGGCGGCCGAAGGCACCATTCGCAAGGCCTTCGCCAAGTCGATCGGCGAAAACTCGGTCCACGGTTCGGACGCGTCCGACACGGCGCAAAAGGAAATCGCGCAGTTCTTTTCCGGCAACGAAATCGTCGGCTGACCGACGCGGTGAATTGTCGGGCTTGGCCGCGTTGAAGCGGGGCGCGCGGCGCTGCGCGGTTTAGCGAGCGCTTGTCCTCGTGCGCTGATAGGTTGCCATCCGCAATGGATAAACTGTTCATCGCGCTTCTTGCCTTCGTCCCTCTCGCCGTCGGCGCTCACTTTGCCGGCGCCGCGCCGGTCGTTGTGTTTTTCCTGGCGGCGATCGCCGTCGTGCCGCTCGCCAAATATATCGGCGACGCCACCGAGGAACTGACGGCCAAGACGACCCCGGTCGTCGGCGGGCTCCTCAACGCCACCTTCGGCAATGCGGCCGAGCTCGTCATCGGCGTCTTTGCGCTTAAGGCCGGACTGATCGATGTGGTGAAGGCCTCGATCACCGGTTCGATCATCGGCAACCTGCTTTTGGTGCTCGGATTTGCCATGCTGGCGGGCGGATGGGCGCGCGAGAAACAAACGTTCAACCGCACCGGCATCCTAGCGCAGGGCTCGACGCTGTTCGTCGCCACGATCGCGCTGGTCGTACCGGCGATAGCCTATCAGACGGCTCCTCCGACCGGCGCGCCGTGGGTCGGAAGTTTGAGCATTCTCGTCTCGCTCGTTCTGATTTGCATGTATGGGGCCAGTCTCCTGTTCTCGCTGCATACTCACAAGCATCTTTACCTGGAGGACGTTGGCGAAGCGCAGCCGCGCTGGAGCACGACGCGCGCCGTCGTCACGCTCGTTGCCGCCATGCTCGCGGTCGCCGCCGTCAGCGACATTCTCGTGCGTTCGATCGAACCGCTGCTGGTGCGGCTGGGATGGTCGCAGCTTTTTGTCGGCGTAATTTTCGTAGCGATCGTCGGCAACGCCGCCGAGCATTTCTCCGCCGTCGTTGTGGCGCGAAAAAACCGGATTGATTTGGCGCTGCAGATTTCCATCGGCTCGGCGACGCAAATCGCGCTGGTCGTCGCGCCGATCTTGGTCATCCTCGGCCTGGCTTTTGGGCAACCGATGGATCTGATCTTCAACAGCTTCGAACTCGTCGCCATGGTGCTGGCGGTTATGATCGTCAATTTCGTCATCCAGGACGGCGAGAGTAATTGGCTCGAAGGCCTGCAACTTCTCGCGGCTTACGCGATCATGGCGATCGCCTTCTATTTGCATCCATAGCGGCCGACTGTCGTTCGCGGTCGCAACGTGTTCGTTCAAACAACATCGTGATGCGGCGAGAGACCTCATTAACGCTGCGGCTCCGTCGCGTGCGTTGCGAATGCACGTACAAAATGCGCCGATTGGAGCCATGCTTGCGCCGTATTTTTCGGTTTGCCTTGCGGTGCAATCGGATTTTGGTTCTCCGGTCGGTGCAGTCTGTTGGGCGGTGACCTTTTGGGGCAATGACCTGTTAGGCAAAGACTTGGCGACGCGATCGTTTCGGACTTCCCCCCCAAAAATCTGACTTGTGGTGTGGAACGCTGTACCCCCACGCAGCGGGCGGCGGCTTCACGTCTCGACTGGCATATGGAATGACTGAGGAGAAGGACGATGCAGAAGGGCACCGTCAAATGGTTCAACCCGACCAAGGGCTATGGGTTCATCAAGCCGACGGCCGGCGACAAAGATGTGTTTGTGCACATTTCGGCCGTCGAGCGCGCCGGCTTGCGCACGCTCAACGAGGGCCAAGAGGTCGAATACGAGCTGGTGACCAATCGCGGCCGTAGTTCGGCAGAAAATCTCAAAGTTGCGTAGCTAGCGGCCGGAAAATTCCGGATCGCGCAGCCCCCGGAGTTGCGCCGGGGGTTTTGTATTGGCGCGGGCGCTTCCCGCGCTACGCCCGCGTTCGGCCCTCGGCCACCGCGCGCAGCGCGCGGGGGTAGAGCCTGTGCTCAACCTCAAGCACGCGCGCGGCCAATGTTTCTTCGGTGTCGCCGTCATGCACGGCAACCGAATCTTGCGCGACGATCGGCCCTGCATCCATCTCCGGCACGACAAAATGCACGGTGGCGCCGTGGCGCGCTACTCTGGCGGCAAGCGCCCGGCGGTGCGTGTCGAGGCCTTTGAACTGCGGCAACAGCGACGGATGGATGTTGAGCATCCGGCCGCACCAGCGCGTCACGAACCACGGCGACAGCAGCCGCATAAAGCCGGCAAGGCAGACGAGTTCGACATCGTTGGCGCGCAGCTTTGCGTCCAACGCGCGCTCGAAGGCCTCTCGATCGCCGGCAAAGGCGGTGTGATCGACAACGATCGTCGCAATACCTGCGCCCCGCGCGCGCTCCAAGCCGGCCGCTTGCGGCCGGTTGGAAACCACAAGCACGATCTGCGCGGGATAATCCTCGGCGGCCGCCGCCTCGATCAGTGCGGTCATGTTCGAGCCGCGGCCGGAAATCAAAATGGCGACGCGCTTTTTGGCCATGTGCGCCCTGCCACCGTCAGATGGTGAGCTTGAGGCGTCCGCGATATTCGACGCGCGCGTCGCCGCGCGCGGCGACCACTTCGCCTAACCGCACGACGGACTCGCCATTGGCGGCAAACTGCTCGCTCACCGCAGCTGCAGCCCGCGCCTCGACCACCGCCACCATGCCGATGCCGCAGTTGAAGGTGCGCAACATCTCCTCCTCGCTCACCTCGCCGGTTGCGGCGAGCCAGCGAAAGACCGGCAGCACCGGCACGCGATCCAGATCGAGTGCGACGGCGAATCCGCGCGGCAGCACACGCGGAATATTCTCGGTGAAGCCGCCGCCGGTGATGTGCGCGAGCGCTTTGACCGCCCTCGTGTTGCGGATCGCCGCGAGGCAAGAGCGCACGTAAAGCCGCGTCGGCGTCAGTAGCGCCTCGCCCAGGCTATGCGCTGGGTCGAACGGCGCCGGCGCGTCCCACGCAAGTCCGCTCCCGGCGACGATGCGGCGCACCAGCGAAAAGCCATTGGCGTGAACGCCGGTCGAAGCAAGGCCGAGGACGACGTCCCCGGGCGCGATATCGGCCCGCGGCAACAGCGCATCGCGCCCAACGGCGCCGACCGCAAAGCCGGCAAGATCGTAATCGCCATGCTGATAGATCCCGGGCATTTCCGCGGTCTCGCCGCCGACGAGCGCGCATCCGCTCTCGCGGCACGCTGCCGCGACCCCGGTCACCACCGCCGCGCCAACCGCGGGATCGAGTTCGCCGCAGGCGAAATAGTCGAGAAAGAACAGGGGCTCGGCTCCCTGCACCACAAGGTCGTTGACCGACATGGCGACTAGATCGATGCCGATGGTGTCGTGACGGCCGGTTTCGACTGCAATTTTGACTTTGGTGCCGACTCCGTCGGTTGCCGCGACCAGGATGGGATCGGAGAAACCGGCCGCCTTGAGATCGAACAGGCCGCCGAAGCCGCCAATTTCCGCGTCGGCGCCCGCCCGCGCGGTCTTGCGCAGCAGCGGCTTGATCAAATCCACCATGCGGTCGCCGGCGTCGATATCAACGCCAGCGGCCGCGTAGCGTCCCTCTTTCACAGGCTCACCAAGGGCGAAAGGCCTTTACGTCAGGCAGGAGTGCGTCGGGCGCCTCCTACGTCGGAATCGCCGGGTGCGCAAGCGTGGCCGCAGGCGGTATAATAGCTGGCGCGAAGCCGGGGGCAGCGTTTGAGTATTATTCCTAACCTCATCACTTTGGGGCGCATCATTTTGGTGCCGATCGTGGTCTTGGCCATTACATCGGGCGAAATGCGGGCCGCCTTTTTCCTGTTCATGGCCGCTGGCATCAGCGACGCCGTCGACGGCTTTCTCGCCAAACGCTTCCACATGCGCAGCGAACTCGGCGCGCTGATTGATCCGCTGGCCGACAAGGCGTTGATCGTCTCGATCTACATCGCGCTCGGCATCGCCGGCGCACTGCCGATCTCGCTGGTGATCCTTGTCGTCTCGCGCGACATCATGATCGTTACCGGCTTTATGCTGTCCTGGCTGGTCGGCAAGCCGATGCCGGTGCGGCCGCTGCCGGTCTCGAAAGTCAACACCGTGGCGCAAATCCTGCTCGCGGCGCTGGTGTTGGCCGAGCGCGGCTTCGGCTTCGACGCCGTTTTGGCTTCGCAAATCGTCATCGGGCTGGTCGCCATCTTGACGTTACTCTCTATCGCCTTCTATCTCGCGGAATGGCTCCGCCATATGAACTCGGTCGGAGCCGGGCACTGATCGCCGGTGGGAAAGGTTCAAGTGCCATGCGGATCGAGCGGCAGGTCGTCTTTTGGATCATCGTCCTTGCGGTTTTGGTCGTTCTGTTATGGCTGTTGCATCAAGTCCTGTTGCCGTTCGTGGTCGGCGCAGCGCTCGCTTACATGCTCGATCCCTTGGCCACGCGGCTGGTCAAACGCGGGGTGAGCCGGCTCCTGGCCGCGCTCATCATTCTCGGCGGCTTCATTGTCATATTTGTCGGTCTGTTCATTCTCGTCGCGCCGCTACTGGCCAATCAGTTCGCGGCCTTTGTCGAACACATCCCCGGCTACATTCAGCGCCTGCAGGCGCTGCTGACCGATAACCAGCATCAATGGCTCAAGGGGCTTGTCGGCAATGCTGCGGGCGGCAGCCAGGAGTCGACCAGCGTTTTAGTGAACAAATCGCTTGAATATCTGTCCAGCGTCATCCCCACATTGTGGACCAAAGGCGAAGCGATGCTTTCGCTGTTTTCGCTCTTGGTGATCACGCCGGTTGTCGTTTTCTACCTGTTGGCGGATTGGGACCGCGTCATCGCCGCCTTCGACGACCTGATCCCATTGCCCCAGCGCGATACCGTGCGCGGTCTGGTGCGTCAGATCGATGAAGTGCTGTCCGGCTATCTGCACGGCCAAATGATCGTCTGCGTCATTCTTGGCGTTTATTACGCGATCGGATTGACGGCAGCCGGTTTGAGTTTTGGCATCTTGATCGGCGTTGTGTCGGGTTTTCTGACCTTCATTCCCTATGTCGGGTCGTTGACCGCGCTGGTGGTGTCCGTATGCGTAGCGCTGGCGCAGTTTGCTCCGGACTGGACACGAATTCTCATTATCGTCGGCATTGTTGTTTTCGGCCAATTCATCGAGGGCAACATATTGTCGCCGAAGCTCGTCGGCGAAAGCGTCGGCTTGCATCCGGTCTGGCTCATCTTCGCGCTGCTCGCCTTCGGTTCTTTGTTCGGCTTTGTCGGCCTGGTGCTAGCGGTGCCGTTGGCGGCGGCCGCCGGCGTGTTGACGCGGTTCGGTCTGGCGCGTTACCGGGAAAGCCCACTCTTTACCGGAAACCGGCCGACCTGACGGCGCCATGTCCAATCGCCCGCGCCAGCTTGCGCTCGCGCTCGATCACGCGGAAAGCTACGCGCGGGACGACTTTCTGTCCGGCCCGTCCAATGAGGACGCGCTGCGGCTCATCGATATGTGGCCGGATTGGCCCGCCAACGCGCTGGCGCTGGTCGGGCCCGAAGGCTCGGGCAAGACGCATTTAGCCATGATCTGGGCGGCCGCGGCCGGCGCGCGGGTGGTGTCCGCGCGCGCGCTCCACGAAGCCGTGTTGCCGTCGGCGCTCGCAACCGGCGCCCTAGTCGTCGAAGACGCTGCGGCCGGCGCCGACGAGCGCGCATTATTCCACCTGTTGAACATCGCGCGTGAGGAACGGGCGTCGCTCTTGTTCACTGCGCGCACGCCGCCGGCGACGTGGACGATCGCCATTGCCGACCTCGCCTCGCGGCTGCGCGCGCTGCCGGTCGTGACGCTGCAGCCACCAGACGATGCGTTGCTGCGCTCAGTGATCGTCAAGCTCGCGACCGATCGGCAGCTGACGCTGGACGAGCCGATCGTGAGTTACCTGTCGACGCACATCGAGCGTTCGTTCGCCGCCGCGCGCTCGGCCGTCGTCGCCCTCGACGAAGAGGCGCTAAGGCGAGGTCGCCCGGCGACGCGGGCGCTCGCGGCGGAATTGTTTCGCGCCGGCACCGCGGTGCCCTAGCCCGGGAAGCGCTTGGCTCACGATGTCGGCAAGCGCCATAAAGTCATCTCGGCGCGGCGATGTGCGGCGCCAAGCGAGCCCGATGGTGCGCGCCGGTTCCGGCGCCGCAAAGCGTACTAGCTTGACGCGGTGGTCGCGCGCCTCGACGTCGGCGGCAACTTCCGGCAACAGCGTAACGCCATAGCCGGCGGCCACCATCTGCATGATCGTTGCGAGCGACGTTGCCCCTAAGCTCGCTGGCACGTCGCCGTTTTCGGGTGTGCAAAACGCCAAGGCCTGATCGCGCAGGCAATGCCCCTCCTCAAGCAGAATGAGGCGGCGCTGATCGACATCATCGACGGCGACCCGTTTTGGCGTCGGTGATGCATCGGAGGCCGGCAAAGCCAGCAGGAAGGGGTCATCGAACAGTCGCACCGTCTCAACATCCTCTCCATTCGCCGGCAGGGCCAGCATGACCACGTCGAGATCGCCGGCGCTCAGTTCGCTCAACAATGCCTTGGTCTGGGTCTCGCGCACCTCGAGGCGCAACTGCGGATACGCGGTCTGTAGCCGCGGCAAGACGCGCGGCAGCAGGTAGGGCGCCAGCGTCGGAATAATGCCGAGCGAAAGTTTGCCAGTGAGTACGCCTCGGTAGCGGACGAAGTCGACCAGGTCGCGCGTGGCTGCGAGGATATGCTCGGCGCGCCGCGCCGCTTCGAGCCCGGTTTCGGTCAATGCGACTTCGCCGGTGCGCCGCTCGACGAGTGCGGCTCCAATTTCACGCTCGAGCTCGCGCACCTGCATGGAGAGCGCCGGCTGGGTGACGGCACAATCCTCGGCGGCTTTGCCAAAATGCCGATGGCGGGCGAGCGCGACCAAGTAGCGAAGCTGCCTCAAGGTGATCATCGGCGATAAGGTAAACTTATCGGCACCCCGCATCAATACGATTAGACTTGATCGAGGGAGAGGTCTAAAAGCACCCATCCCCGCAATACTAAGCCGAGGCCACCTCGTTTTGGTCCGGCGCCCGGCCCTGGAAGGGACGCAAGGTTTCGCCACGGACCAACGCCACACGAAAACGACGCCACGAAACTTCAAACCGCGATCGGAGAACACCAATGGATGCAAAAACCGATGATAAAAGCGCGGGCAAATGCCCGTTTGTTCACGGACCCTCGAACCGGGATTGGTGGCCGAAGTCGTTGAGCATCGAGATGCTGCATCGGAATTCGTCGCTGTCCGATCCGATGGGCAAGGATTTCGACTACGCCAAGGAATTCAAGAGTCTCGACCTTCCTGCCGTGATCAAAGACCTCACGGCGCTGATGACGAATTCGCAGGATTGGTGGCCGGCCGACTTCGGGCATTACGGCGGACTGATGATCCGCATGGCCTGGCATAGCGCGGGCACGTATCGCATCACCGACGGCCGTGGCGGTGCCGGTGCCGGCCAGCAGCGCTTCGCGCCGCTCAACTCCTGGCCCGACAACGCCAACCTTGATAAGGCGCGCCGGCTGCTGTGGCCGATCAAACAGAAATACGGCCGCAAAATTTCCTGGGCCGACTTGATGGTCCTCGCCGGAAACGTTGCGCTCGAGTCGATGGGCTTCAAAACGTTCGGGTTCGCCGGCGGCCGCGTCGATGTCTGGGAGCCGGAGGAGCTCTACTGGGGCCCGGAAGGCACCTGGCTTGGCGACGAGCGCTACAGCGGCGAGCGTCAGCTCGCCGAGCCGCTCGGCGCCGTGCAGATGGGTCTCATTTACGTCAATCCGGCGGGCCCGAACGGCAAGCCTGATCCGGTCGCCGCGGCAAAAGACATTCGCGAAACGTTCTTTCGCATGGCGATGAACGACGAGGAGACCGTCGCGTTGATCGCAGGCGGCCATTCTTTCGGCAAGACCCACGGCGCCGGCGATCCGTCGCTGGTCGGCCCGGAGCCTGAAGCCGGCGCCCTCGAGGATCAAGGCCTCGGCTGGAGGAGCAAGCACGGCACGGGCTTTGGCGCCGACGCCATTACCGGAGGCCCAGAAGTCACATGGACGCAGACGCCGACCAAGTGGAGCAATCTTTTCTTCAAGAACCTGTTCGAAAACGAATGGGAGCTCATGCACAGCCCGGCCGGCGTGCCGCAATGGAAAGCAAAAGGCGCCGCGGCCACAATCCCCGACCCGTTCGACAAGTCGAAGAAGCATGTACCGACCATGCTCACCACCGACCTGTCGCTGCGGATGGACCCGGCCTACGAAAAAATCTCGCGCCGCTTCTATGAGCATCCGGATCAGTTCGCGGACGCGTTTGCGCGCGCGTGGTTCAAGCTCACGCACCGCGACATGGGTCCGATCGCGCGCTACCTCGGCCCGCTGGTGCCGAAGGAGACGTTGATCTGGCAGGACCCGATCCCCGCCGTGAACCATCCGCTGATCGGCGAGCAGGACATCGCGGCACTGAAGACCAAGATCCTCTCGTCTGGATTGACGGTGTCGCAGCTTGTCTCGGCAGCTTGGGCGTCGGCATCGACGTACCGCGGTACCGACAAGCGCGGTGGCGCCAACGGCGCGCGCATTCGCTTGAGCCCGCAGAAAGACTGGGAGGTGAATCAGCCGGCGCAGCTCAAGACGGTGCTGGCAAAGCTCGAAGCGATCGGCAAGGAGTCCGGCAAGAAGGTGTCGCTCGCCGACCTGATCGTTCTCGGCGGCAGCGCCGCGGTCGAAAAGGCCGCGAAAGATGCCGGCGTCGACGTCAAGGTGCCGTTCACGCCGGGACGCGCGGACGCCTCGCAGGAGCAGACTGACGTCGAGTCCTTCGCGCCGCTTGAGCCTCGCGCCGACGGCTTCCGCAACTACATCAGCGGTAAGCGGCAGTTCATGCAGCCGGAAGAGGCGCTGGTAGACCGCGCTGCGCTGCTGCGACTGACGGGGCCGGAGCTGACGGTTCTGGTCGGCGGATTGCGCGTCCTTGGCGTCAATGTCGGCGGCTCCAAGCACGGCGTGTTTACGGGCAAGCCCGGCACGCTGACGAATGACTTCTTCGTCAACCTTCTCGACATGGGCACCGAGTGGACGCCGCCGAATGCCGAAGGCGTCTATCAGGGCCGTGACCGCAAGACCAAGGCCGCCAAGTGGACCGCGACGCGCGTCGATTTGATCTTCGGTTCGCATTCGCAGCTTCGCGCCTTCGCGGAAGTCTATGCAACGGCGGACTCGAAAGAGAAGTTCGTGAAGGACTTTGTCGCGGCCTGGAACAAGGTGATGAACGCCGATCGCTTCGACTTGGCCTGATGGACTTGGCCTGTTAGTGGCGGCTCAAGAGCCTATGACAATGAAACGGCCGGGGATGTCCCCGGCCGTTTTTGCTGTACGCGGCTGGCGCCGTATTCAGTAAGGCGTTGCGAATGCTCTCATTTTGTTGCGGCGGCGCGGCCGCGTTATGATGCCTGATCGTACCGCCAAGGAGCCTTGACGGCACCGCCACCGCGCCGCCTTATCGCGGCGCTGTGATGGTTCGTCGAGTCGTTGCAAAGGATGAAAGTGTGAAGCTCGAGGCACAAAGCGCAACCATGGCCGATCGCGGCCAGGCGACGGCGGTCGCGGTCGACGGCGACCGCGCGCTCCGCTTGGACGCGCCGCAGCGGCTGTCTGAGCCGGCTGAACGGCACCCGGCGTCGCCGCTCGCCGCAAGCCCGGAGCGCTTCATCAACCGCGAACTGTCGTGGCTCAATTTCAACCGCCGCGTCCTCGAAGAATCCGCCAATCGCGAGCATCCGTTGCTCGAGCGCTTGCGGTTCCTGTCAATCTCCGCCGCCAACCTCGACGAATTCTTCATGGTGCGCGTCGCCGGTCTGCGCGCGCAGGTGCGCGCCGGAATCGCCACGCAAAGCCCGGAAGGATTGACGCCCGCCGAGCAACTCGCGCGCATCGCCGACGCCGTCGTCCTCCTGGTGGAGGATCAGCAGGCGCAGTGGCGCGAGTTGCGCGCGGCACTGGCCCGCGCCGGCATCGTGCTGATCGACGGCGCTGACGTTACCAAGACCGAGAAGGCTTGGCTCGAAGATTATTTTCTTTTGCACATCTTTCCGCTGCTGACGCCGCTCGCCGTCGATCCGGCGCATCCATTCCCGTTCATCCCCAACCTCGGTTTCTCGATCGCCTTGCAGCTTGCCCGGGCCAAGGACGGCCGGGCGATGAATGCGCTGATCCGCATGCCGAACCGCATCGAGCGCTTCGTGCGGCTGCCGGCAAGCGGCGAGGGCAAAGACGTCCGGATGATTTCCGTCGAAGGTGCGACCAGCCTGTTCATCGGCAAACTGTTCCCGGGCTACGTGGTCAAGGGCGTCGGCGCATTCCGCGTCATCCGCGACTCCGAACTGGAAATCCTCGAAGAGGCCGAAGACTTGGTGCGGCTATTCGAAACCGCGCTCAAGCGCCGCCGCCGCGGTTCGGTGATCCGGCTCGACATCGAGGCCGACATGCCGCCGGAACTGCAGCGCTTCGTGCAGCGCGCGCTCGATGCGACCGACGACGGCATGTTCAAGGTCGACGGCGTGCTGGCGCTCAACGAGATGGTGCAACTCACCAGCCTCGATCGGCCGGATCTGGAATTCGTGCCCTACACGCCGCGCTATCCCGACCGCATCCGCGATCATGGCGGCGACTGTTTCGCCGCCATCCGCCAGAAGGACCTTATCGTCCACCACCCCTACGAGTCGTTCGACGTCGTGGTGGATTTCCTTCACCAGGCGACCCGCGATCCCGATGTCGTCGCCATCAAACAGACGCTTTATCGCACCTCGGCGGATTCCCCGATCGTGCGGACGCTTGCGGAAGCGGCCGAGGCGGGCAAATCCGTCACTGCGGTCGTCGAACTCAAGGCGCGCTTCGACGAGGAAGCCAACATCCGCTGGGCGCGCGACCTGGAACGCGCCGGCGTACAGGTCGTTTACGGCTTCATCGAGCTTAAGACGCACGCCAAATTATCGCTGGTGATCCGCCGCGAGGGCAGTGCGCTGGCGTCCTATGTGCACGTCGGCACCGGCAACTATCACCCGGTGACGGCGCGCATCTACACCGACCTGTCGTTTTTCACCGCCGATCCGGTGATCGCCCGCGATGTCACGCGTGTGTTCAACTATATCACCGGTTATGCCGAACCGGCCGGGCTTGAGCGCATGGCGGTGTCGCCGCTGACCTTGCGCAAGCGCATCGTCGAGCACATCGAGCAGGAAATCGCCCATGCCAAGGCCGGCCGTCCGGCGGCGATCTGGATGAAGATGAATGCGCTGGTCGACCCCGACATCATCGACGCGCTGTACAAGGCGTCGAGCGCCGGCGTCGCTATCGAGCTCATCGCGCGCGGCATCTGTTGCCTGCGGCCGGGCGTGCCGGGCCTATCGGAAAACATTCGCGTCAAATCGATCGTCGGGCGCTTCCTCGAACACGGCCGCATCTACTGTTTCGGCTCCGGCCACGCCCTGCCGCACCCGAAGGCCGCGGTCTACATTTCGTCGGCCGATATGATGCCGCGCAATCTCGACCGCCGCGTCGAAGTGCTCTGCCCGATCCTCAATCCCACCGTGCACGCGCAGGTGCTTGATCAGATCATGGTCGCCAATCTCAAGGACAACGAGCAAAGCTGGGAATTGTTGGCCGACGGTTCCTCGCGCCGCATCAAGCCGGGCTCGAACGAAGAGAAGTTCAACGTACACACCTACTTCATGACCAATCCGAGCCTCTCGGGGCGTGGTAAGTCGCCTAAGGATTCCGTCCCGCGCCTGCGCCACCGCCCGGGGCGTGTGTGATCGGGAATTTTACCGTCCCTTCCGCTGACTTCGAAATATGAGCCGCCAAAAAATGGACGTCGCTCACGGACGTCTCGACCATGGTCCGCCGCTTGCCGTCGTCGACATCGGCTCAAACTCGGTGCGCCTCGTCGTCTATGAAGGTCTCTCGCGCAGCCCAACGCCGCTGTTCAACGAAAAGGCGCTGTGCGGTCTCGGCCGCGAAGTGCAGACCACGGGGCTCCTTGCCGCCGACGCGGTCGACCTGGCGCTCGCATCGCTCAAACGCTATCGCGCGCTGTGCACGACCCTGGGTGTCAAAAAGATTTTGGCCATCGCCACCGCCGCCTGCCGCGACGCCAAGAACGGCCGCGCCTTCATCAGTCTCGCCGAGCGCATCCTTGGCACCGACATCGACATCCTATCCGGCGGGCGCGAGGCGGAGTTGACGGCGCTCGGCGTGATTTCCGGCGTGTATGAGGCCGACGGTGTGGTCGGCGATCTGGGCGGCGGCTCGCTCGAGCTAATCGACGTGCATGGCACGCGGGCGCGCCGCGGGCTGACCCGGCCGCTCGGCGGGCTGGCGTTGGCGGATATCTCAGCAAAGTCGCTCAAGAAGGCGGAGAAATTCGTCAAGAAAACGCTCAGTTCGCTTCCGGTGCTGCGCGCCTGCGAAGGCCGCAACTTCTATGCCGTCGGCGGGACGTGGCGCGCGCTGGCGCGGCTGCACATGTGGCAGACCGGATATCCGCTGCACGTCATGCACGGCTATGCCATTGCAACGGAAGAAGCGCTCGAATTCGCCCGCCTGGTCCACCGGGTGGACGTCGAGACATTGTCCAACATCGAAGTCGTCGCCAATGCGCGCCGCCCGCTGCTCCCTTATGCGGCGCTGGTGCTCGAACACACGCTGCGCATCGGCAGACCGAAGCAGGTGGTATTCTCCGCGCTCGGCGTGCGCGAGGGATTGCTCTATTCGCTGCTCAAGCAAAAGGACAAGGAAAAGGACGCGCTGATCGAGGCGGCGCGCGACCTCAATCAGCTGCGCTCGCGCTCGCCGCAGCACGGCGAAGAACTGATCGGCTGGACCAACCGCTTCATGGCTTCGTCCGGACTGGACGAGCCGCCCGAAGAGCGCCGCCTGCGGCACGCCGCGTGCCTGCTGGCCGATATCGGCTGGCGCGCGCATCCGGATTATCGGGGCGAACAATCGCTCAATATCATTGCGCATGGCGGTTTCACCGCGATCGACCATCCCGGTCGCGCTTACCTCGCGCTGGCGGTATTTTACCGCCATGTCGGGCTGGTCATGGATGACGAATTGTCGCCGCGGCTCCGCGAACTCGCCTCCACCCGCATGATCGACCGCGCGCGCGTACTCGGCGCCGCGCTTCGTCTTGGCTACATCGTTTCCGCGGCCATGCCCGGGGTGCTGCCGCACACCCCGCTGGCGGTCGAGCGGCATCGCTTGGCGCTGCGTCTCCCCGGACAATACGCCGCGCTGGGCGGCGAACGGGTCTTGAACCGGCTGCGGGCCTTGTCGCGCCTGATCGGCCGCGATCCGGTGATGTTGATGGGGTAAGTTGCCAACCCCTGCGCCTTACGATTGAATGCCTCGCGCAAGTGGGGGCGGGTAACGGGGGGAAATATGGTCGATCACAAGCTGCGGCCGTTTTTGTGGATTGCGGCCATCATAACGTTGTTCAACGGTGTCTTTTACACGCTGATACCGCAGTATGTTGTTCCCAATTACGGCATCGCGGCGACCGAAGGCACCGCGCTTGGCTTCCGCTTTCTCGGAGGCGCTTTGCTCACCTTCGGTCTGATCCTCTGGTTCCAGCGCAAATTGCAGGTCTGGGAGCCGTTGCGCGGCCTCCTGATCGGCGCCAGCGTCGGCAACATCGTCGGCGTGATCGTGTCGCTGTGGGCGACCTTGACCAGCGTCATGAACGGCGGCGGCTGGCTGTTTGTCATCACCTACGCGGTGCTGCTGGCTGGCTATCTGTACTTCCTCATCACCGGCTCGCAGAAGCACGGCTGACAACCGCAATTCGGCTGGCCGCGCGCGCCGCCGGCGCTATCCGCGTTCGACCGCGGCGACCTTGCCCTTCTCGATCGCCAGCGCGAGGCGGCCATGCTTGAGGGCCAGCGCCTTTTCGCCGAACAATTCGCAGCGCCAGCCGGTGAGCGCCGGCACGTCGGCGCAATCGTCGGCGGCGATGCGCTCGAGGTCGTCGACGGTGGCGATCACCTTGGCGGCGACATGATGGCTTTCCGAGATCATCCGCAGCAGCACTTTGAGCAATTCGACCACCGCCGCGCCATTGGCCGAGGGATGAAATCGCTCCGGCCGCGGCAATGATTTCTGGTCGCGCGCGAGTCCGCGCTCGACCGCGGCCACGATCGCTTCGCCGAAGCGCGAGCGTTCGAAGCCTTTGGGCAGCGAGCGCAGACTTCTCAGCTTCTCGATAGTCGTCGGCGCCTGCACGGCGATGTCGCCGATCACGTCGTCCTTGAGTATGCGCGAGCGCGGCACGTCGCGGGCCTGCGCTTCGCGCTCGCGCCAGGCGGCGACTTCGATTAGGATCGCGAGCTCCCTGGGCTTGCGCACGCGGGTCTTCAGCCGCGCCCAGGCGTTGTCCGGATCCATGCGATAGGTGTCCGCCGACGTCAGCACTTCCATTTCTTCTTGAACCCAGTCGACCCGGCCGCGGCGTTCGAGATCGCCGACCAGCTCGAGATAGACGTCGCGCAAATGGGTCACGTCGGAGACGGCATAGGACAACTGCGCCTCCGACAGCGGCCGCCGCGTCCAATCGGTGAAGCGGTGCGACTTGTCGAGCGCGTCGCCGGTGATGCGCTGCACGAGTTGATCGTAGGAGATGGAGTCGCCGTAGCCGAGCACCATGGCCGCGACCTGGGTGTCGAAGATCGGATGCGGGATGAGCTTGGCGCGATGCCAGACGATTTCGATGTCTTGGCGCGCGGCGTGAAAGACCTTCATGACCTGCTCGTTGGCCATCAGTTCGAAGAACGGGGCAAGGTCGATCGCGGGCGCCAGCGCGTCGATCACGACGGCCTCGTCCGGCGAGGCCATCTGCGCCACGCACAGCAGCGGATAGTAGGTGGTCTCGCGCAGGAATTCGGTGTCGACGGTGACGAAGGGGTGGGAGGCCATTCGTCCGCACACGGCGGCGAGTTCGGACGTCGTGGTAATGGGTTGCAGGGACGGAACCCTTGAATCAAGCATCATCGTTGCCGCCAGTGTCGTTCAGATGCCCAAGCGCTGGCAAGGCCGGCATCGCGGCTTTAAGCCCCTCTCACCCGGCCCACATGAATGAACTCCCATGGGCTCGGCAGCTCCCCGACCGGCACCTCGATCAGCGTCGGGCCGTCGCGACGGGCGAAGGCGCGGCGCAAGGCTGCCCGCAATTGCTCCGGCGTGCGTACCCGCTCGGCCTCGGCGCCAAAGCTTTTGCCGAAGGCGACAAAATCCGGATTGGCGAGGTCGGAAGCGATCAGGCGATTGCCATAGCGTTCCTTCTGGATGCGCCGCACATTGCCGTAGGCGCCGTCGTTGAACACCACCGTCGTCAGCGGAATTCGATGCCGGATCGCCGTCGCCAATTCGGTAGCGGTAAACAAAAACCCGCCGTCGCCGGTGATCGAGATGACGGGAACGTGGCGGCGCGCGTCTTGCGCGCCGAGCGCCGTCGCGAAGCCCCAGCCGAGCGGATCCTGGTAGCCGGGCGACAGGAATGTGCGCGGTTTGTAGACCGGAAAAGCCAAACGCGCTGCGAAACCGAGCTGGGTGACTTCGTCGACGAAAATGCCGTCCTCAGGCAGTTCGGCGCGGATGACTTCGAGGAAGCCGAGCTGCGGTGCGATTTTTTGCAAGCGTTGGCGCAACTTCGATTGCCGCTCCTCCATCTCGGCGAGACGCGCGGGGCGCTTTGCGTTGCGCGCCGGCAATTCCGCCAACAGGCTTTGCAGGATCGGTCCGGCTTCGCCGGTCAGCGCCACCTTCGGCCGCCGCCAGCGGCTGTGTTCCTCGACATTGGCGTCGACGCGCACGATCGGGATATCGCGCTCGCCCCACTCGCGAAACTGGATGAGCAGCCGTGTCCCCACCGCCAGCACCGCGTCCGCTTCGCCCCACAATTCACGCCCGAGCGGCAGCGTCACGCTGAACGGATTACGGCCGTCGAGTACGCCGCGGCCGCGGCGATAGGCGAGCACCGGCGCCTGCAGCATCGCCGAAAGCGCCGTCACTTCCGCGGACGCGTCCTGAGCGCCGCCGCCGCAGACGATCAGCGGCCGCTTGGTGGCGCCGAGGATTTTCGCGGCTCGGCGCACCGCGTCCGTATCTATTTTCGCCGCCGGCTGCGGCAGCGGCGGCTGCAACACGACCGGCCCGCTCTTGCCCCAAACGTCTATGGCGCATTCGAGCACCGCCGGTCCGGGGCGGCCGGTGCGCATGGCGCGCAGCGCCTGCGCCGTCTGCCGCGAAGCCTGCTCCGGTTTGCGGATCCGTGCTCGATGATCGACCATCCGCTCGATGATGCCGGCCTGGTCGCGCATCTCATGCAGATGGCCGAGGCCGCGGCCGATATGGGCATCGGGAATTTGCCCAACCAGGCCCAACACCGGCACATTCATCGCATAGGCGGTCAGCAGGCCGGTCGCCGCATTGAGGAAGCCGGGCCCCGGCACCACGGCATAGGCTTGCGGCCGACCGGTTGCGAGCGCCGCGCCGAGCGCCATGAGCGACGCGCCTTGCTCGTGTCGCGTGTGCACGGTGCGTAAACGATCCGCGGCCTTGAAGAAGGCGTCGAACAAGTAGTCGTTCTGTACGCCCGGCAATGCGTAGATCGTGTCGATGCCGTGCCCGATAAGCGTAGCGACGACCGCTTCGGCGCTCGTCATGTCGACGGACGCGCCCGCTTGTTTGCCTCGAGGTGACTTGGTCATGAGAGATGCCTTGGTGGCGGACTTATCGGCCAATCCAGGCGGTTCGGGAAGGCCTCTCAAAGCCCGGGCATAGCTGCCTTGACAAAGGCCTGGTCGCGTGCGCTTTCCGCGTTCCGACCGCCACGCCGAACGAGAGAATCTGAAGCGACAATGCATCGTTATCGCACGCATAAATGCGGCGACCTGCGCGCCAGCGACATCGGCAGGGAAGTGCGTCTTTCCGGCTGGTGCCATCGCATCCGCGATCACGGCGGCGTGTTGTTCATCGATCTGCGCGACCATTATGGGCTGGCCCAAGTCGTCGCCGATCCCGACAGCCCGGCGTTCAAGGTGGCGGAGACGTTGCGCTCCGAATGGGTGGTGCGCATCGACGGCAAGGTGCGGCACCGGCCCGAGGGCACCGACAATCCGGAACTGCCGACGGGCGAAGTCGAGGTCTACATCCGCGAGATCGAGGTCTTGGGCCGCGCTGCCGAATTGCCGCTGCCGGTGTTCGGCGATCAGGAATACCCCGAGGAGATCAGGCTCAAATACCGCTTCCTCGACCTGCGCCGCGAGCATCTGCACAACAACATCATGAAGCGCGGCGCGATCATCGATTCGCTGCGCCGGCGGATGAAGGAGCAGGGCTTTTTCGAATTCCAGACGCCGATCCTCACCGCCTCCTCGCCGGAAGGCGCGCGCGATTATCTGGTGCCGTCGCGGCTCCATCCGGGAAAATTCTACGCACTGCCGCAGGCGCCGCAGCAGTTCAAACAGCTGATCATGGTGTCGGGCTTCGACCGCTACTTTCAGATCGCGCCCTGCTTCCGCGACGAGGACGCGCGCGCCGACAGATCGCCGGGCGAATTCTATCAGCTCGACCTGGAAATGAGTTTTGTCATCCAGGACGACGTGTTCGACGCGGTCGAGCCGGTGATCCGCGGCGTGTTCGAGGAATTTTCCGCCGGCAAGACGGTGACGGCGAAATTCCCGCGCATTCCCTACGGCGAGGCGCTGAAAAAATACGGCACCGACAAGCCGGATTTGCGCAATCCGATCGAGATGGCGGATGTCTCCGAGATTTTCCGCGGCTCGGGCTTTAAAATTTTCGCCCGCATCCTCGAGGGCAGTGCAAAAGCAGCAGTGTGGGCGATCCCGGCGCCCGGCGGCGGCTCGCGCGCCTTTTGCGACCGCATGAACTCCTGGGCGCAGGGCGAAGGCCAGCCGGGGCTCGGCTACATTTTCTTTGCGGCCGACAGCGGTGCAGTCGTCGGCCGCGGGCCCGTGGCCAACAATCTCGGCGCAGAGCGGACCGAAAAGCTCCGCGCCGCGCTCGGCCTCAACGCGGGCGACGCAGTGTTCTTTGTCGCCGGCGAGCCGCAGAGTTTCTATAAATTTGCCGGCTTGGCGCGCACCAAAGTCGGCGAAGATTTGGGCCTGATCGACAAGGAGCGCTTCGCGCTCTGCTGGATCGTCGATTTCCCGATGTATGAATGGAACGATGAGGAGAAGAAAGTCGACTTCTCCCACAATCCGTTCTCGATGCCGAATCTGCCGGCGGAGGAATTTCTCGCGCTCGACGACGGCGACCGCGCCAAGATTCTTTCGCTCAAGGCCATCCAATACGACATCGTCTGCAACGGCGTTGAGTTGTCGTCGGGCGCTATCCGCAATCATCGTCCCGACGTGATGAAGAAGGCCTTCGCCATCGCCGGCTATGACGAAGGCGTGCTGGAGCAGAAATTCGGCGGCATGCTGCACGCGCTCTCGCTCGGCGCGCCGCCGCATGGCGGCATCGCGCCCGGCATCGACCGCATCGTCATGCTGTTGTGCGGCGAGGAGAATTTGCGCGAGGTGGTGCTGTTTCCGATGAATCAGCGCGCCGAGGATTTGATGATGGGCGCGCCGTCGGAGGCGACGCCGAAGCAATTGCGTGAATTGAACATCCGCGTGGTCAAGCCGGGGGCGGGGTAAGGCATAGCGAAGCGGTTGGCACAGGTCGTCAGGGACGCGACAGCGGCTACTAACAGAGCTTCAGGCAACAGAGCACTTTCCCGAACACTTCGAGATCATCCAACGCAACCTCTTCGCTCGGATGTTTTGCGTTATCAAAGACGATCTTGACGCGTGTTGGATGCGCCGCCCGCAAGACCTGCAGACGGCGGACAACGATCTTCTTGAAGGCATCGCGAACAGCATAAAGCCCGTCCGGCGTCGGCGTCTTGTGGCCGGTATCGACGATCACCCGCTCGCCGGAAACGACGGTTGGCGCCATGCTGTCGCCAGCGGCTTCGACGATGACAAGCCGGTCGGGGGACGCGCGCAGTTCGTCGCCTACAAATCTCTCCGGGAACGCCCAGCGTTCAGTTTTCACAGGGTCGGAGTAGCGGCCGTCTTTGCGTCTTTCCCGCACCCCTTCGTTAGCGTGCATGTCAAGTTCGGGAACGCGAACCACGCCGATATTTTTTTTTGGCGCGGCACCCGCATGTAACGTGTCGCCTTCGGCCGCATCAACACCTTCGGTACCCGGATAGCGTCCCCAGAGCAGCATTTGTTCCGGTGTGTATCCAAGGTGCGGCGCAAATGGCTTTAAGTGATCAAGTCTCAGTCGGATCAGGCCATTTTCCAGACGAGATAATTGCTGCTTTGAAACGCCGGACCGCCGCACCAACTCAGTGCGACTCATACCGCGCGCCTCGCGGGCGAAGTAGAGCCCGGTGTGCTGTGAAGTCGGTTTTGTTCGTTGTCGGGCCATAGAATGTCCACTAGCCGCCCAAAAGGGTGACCGACACAAACCGTAACATCAGGAATGGTGACACGCTAGAGCGCACGGGGCGCGAGAGCCCCTTTGTTTTTTGATTGAAAAGAAAACCTTGGGCGCTCGATGGGGCCGTCGCGACGGTGACCCTACATTGCGCCGGACGGTGCGAGACGAGCGGGCGGATTGCCACATGTTTGATACTTGGCCGCTACTGTACACGTTTGCTAGTCGAGGGACCGCGGACCCCGCGCAAACCCGCCGTTATTGTCGCGAAAAGCGCACGATGCGCGGATTGCAAGCAGAGAGTGTAGGTTGGCGGACCGACGCATTTTCAATGACGCCGGGGAGTGCCCCCGGCCGTTGAACTTAGGCCGTCGCAGCCTTTGGCACGACGTCGAGGTGAAGCTGCTCCGCCTTGTTGTAATCGTAACGCGGCCGTAGGGGAGCGTCAGGTCGGCGACGAAATGATGCGCGCCGATCACCCGGCGCACCGGGAAGTCCGCGACCGGTGCGTTGACATGCGGCACAAGGTGCAGCCGGCCGGGTCCGAGCCAGGAGCCTTTGACGACAATGTCGGTGAGATTGTAGCCGACGAGCTGACAGATTTCCGGATGGCCGTCGACGCCGGGAATGATTTTCAGATTGACCTGCGTCTTCGACAGCATCGCCGTGGTCTTCTCGCCGTTGCCGGCCATCGCCTCGTGCTTGTAGCCAATGGTGCCCATGGCGACGAGCTGGCCGGCATATTCCAGCGTTCCGGTCAGCGTGTCTTTGACGATTTCCAGTTTTGGGTGCGCGTATTTTTTGGGAAAGCCCCAGATTTCCCGGCCAGCGGAAATCGGCGGATCGTCGTCGAGATACATCTGCACGACGAAATTGACGTCTTCGCCCCGGAAGCGGGCGGGCAGCACCATCCCCGATTCCGTGTAGTCGCCGAAGCCAGAAGAGTCGGGCATCTTGATCCATTCGTAATGCACCACCGGGTTATCAAGCGGCTCGAGCGGCTCCGGCAGGTGATCACGCACGACGTCGGCGTCGGTTTCGTAGGTGATCACCATGAACTCGCGGTGGATGAAGCGATAGGGTCCGGCCGGATAGCTCGGTCCGCTCGCCGGCATCGACGGCAGCTTGAGAATGTCCTCTTTGCGCATCGCTGGCTCCGCTTAATGGGCGGTCCAGCCGCCGTCGATCGGGAGCAGCGCTCCGGTGATCGAGGCAGCGTCATCGGAGCAAAGGAACGTGGCCAGCGCCGCGATCTGCGAAACCTCGACGAATTCCTTGGTCGGCTGCGCGGCAAGGAGTACGTCCTTCATTACCGCTTCTTCGCTGATGCCGCGGGCCTTGGCCTGCTCCGGAATTTGTTTCTGCACCAGCGGGGTCAGCACATAGCCCGGGCAGATCGCATTTGCCGTGACGCCGTGTTCGGCGACTTCGAGCGCGACCGTCTTGGTCAAGCCGGCAAGCCCGTGCTTGGCCGAGACATAGGCCGACTTGAACGGCGAGGCGACCAACGCGTGCGCGGAGGCGACGTTGATGATCCGCCCCCAGCGCTTTTTCTTCATGTGCGGCACGGTGAGCCGGGTGGTGTGAAACGCGCCGGACAGGTTGATCGCGATGATGGCGTTCCACTTGTCGACCGGGAATTCCTCGATCGGGTCGACGTGCTGAATGCCGGCATTGTTGACCAGGATGTCGACGCCGCCGAACTCCGCCTCGGCCTGATCGACCATGTCCTCGATTTCGTCGGGGTCGACGATATTGGCGCTCGAATACATCACCCCGACGTTGTGCTGACGCTTGAGATCGCTGACGATTTTGTCGATTTCGTCGGGCGGACCAAAGCCGTTGAGCACAACATTGGCGCCGCCTTTGGCGAGCGCGGTGGCGATGCCAAGGCCTATTCCGCTGGTCGAGCCGGTGACGATGGCGGTCTTACCTGCCTGCATTCCAACCCCCTGGGTGTGCAGAAACAGCGTTTAGAAATGCCGGCCACACCCAAGGCGGAGTTTGTGAAACGATGCCGACAGTCCTGTGACAATCTTTCCGGGCTGTTTTGCTTTCCGGATCGGCTTGTCATCTAGCGGTCATTGGCTTTGGCAAAGCTGCGGCGGTTTCAAAATCCGTTTGCGCCCTTTGCCGAGTAACCCGCCATGCACGACATTCCGAGTAACCTGAAGAATCGTCCGTCGCGCCCCTCAACCGAGCCGCCGCAGGCTTGGCGCCCTGAACGTTGCGACCGCATCGCGCTGGTGCTGCAAGGCGGTGGCGCGCTCGGCGCGTATCAGGCCGGCGTCTACCAGGCCATGCACGAGGCCGGCGTCGAACCGGACTGGGTCTCGGGCGTTTCCATCGGCGCCATCAATTCGGCAATCATCGCCGGCAATCCGCCCAAACATCGTCCGCGCCAGCTGCAGCGCTTCTGGGACATGATCACCGAGCGCAAGATCTGGCCGTTCACGCCCGACGGCGACATCTTCCGCAAGGCGCGCAACGCGCACAGCTGCTTGGTCACCACCGTGGCCGGGCAGCCGGGCTTTTTCCAGCCGCGCTTTCCCAATCCGTGGATGAGTCTCACCGGCGCTACCACCGCGACCAGCTATTACGATTCCTCGCCGCTGCGCGACACGTTGCTGGAGTTGGTCGATTTCAGCCTCATCAACGAGCAGCGCCACCGCTTTTCGGTCGGCGCCGTCAACGTCTTGACCGGCAACTTTGCCTATTTCGACAACGCCAACGAGCAGATCGAGCCCGAGCATGTGATGGCGAGTGGCGCGCTGCCGCCGGCACTACCCATGGTCAAGATCGGCACCGACCATTTCTGGGACGGCGGCATCGTCTCCAACACGCCGCTGCAGCATCTGCTTGATCAAGAAGACAAGCTCAACACGCTGGTCTTTCAGGTCGATCTGTTCAGCGCCCGCGGCATGCTGCCGCGCGATATGCAGGAGGTGTTGGCCCGCCAAAAGGACATCGTGTATTCCTCGCGTACGCGCTACACGACCGACGTCTACCGGCGCATCCACAATCTGCGCATGCTGCTCGCCAAGGCGCTCAAGAAAGTGCCGCAGGACCAGCTCAGCCCCGACGATCTCAAGCACCTCGAGACGCTCGCCGACCTGCCGGAGATCACCGTCCTGCATCTGATCTATCAGCAGAAAGCTTATGAGGGGCATGCCAAGGACTACGAGTTCTCCGGCACCTCGATGCGCGAGCACTGGCAAAGCGGCTACGAGGACACCCGCCGCACCCTCAAGCACCAGGTCTGGATGGCGATACCGCCGCCCGGCTCCGGCGTCGTCGTCCACGATGTTCACCGCCAGCAGGAAGATTCGTAAGGTCGGCGGGCGCTTACCCCCTGCCTAACATTTTGACTCTTCTGCCACTCGACGCGCCAGCGGATCCCCGTGCGCGCGTTAATAAATAATAAAATCAAGCGCCTAGCGGCTGGCACATCGCTTGCTGCTCTGCGGCAAGAGATCAGGCATTTGGCCTGCCGGAACCTTCAAAACAAGCGTCTCGGCGGCCTTCGCGCATTGGAGCCGAGACCATGGACTACGTGAAACCGGTGGACGTCGCCTCCGCCATGCTCAACGCCGGGCGGACCAAGCTCGCGTTGCCGCCCGTCGACCTTGTCATCCGCGGCGGACTGGCCGGCGCGATCCTCGCCGCCGCCACCAGTCTTGCCATCACCGGCGCGGTGCAGACCGGGCAGCCGCTGGTCGGCGCGTTGATCTTCCCGGTCGGCCTCATCCTGATCGTGCTGCTTGGGCTCGACCTCGTCACCGGCAGCTTCGGCCTCTTGCCGCTGCCGTGGCTCGAAAGGGACACCGACACCAAGACCATGCTGGTGAACTGGGGCTGGGTGTTTGTTGGCAATCTGATCGGCAGCGTCGTATACGGCGGCCTACTGGCGATCGCGCTCACCAATTTCGGCGCCACCGCCGTCGCGGCCGGCAGCGTTGCCGCCAAGATCGTCGATATCGCGCAAGCCAAAACCACCGGCTACGAAGCGCTCGGCTATGCCGGCATGATCACGGTCTTCGTCAAAGCCATTCTTTGCAACTGGATGGTCTGCCTCGCCATCGTCGCGGCGATGACCACCTCATCGACCATCGGCAAGATCGCCTGCGCCTACATGCCGATCTTCATCTTCTTTGCTCAAGGCTTTGAGCATTCGGTCGTGAACATGTTCATCATTCCGACCGGCATGATCATGGGCGCCAAGGTCACCGTCGCGCAATGGTGGCTGTGGAATCAGATTCCGGTCACGGTCGGCAATCTGATCGGCGGCTTCTTCTTCACCGGGCTTGCGCTCTACATCACCCACAAACCACGCGCCGCCGCGCCGGCGCCGCTCTCGGCGCCGACGCAGGTACCGGCCGAATGAGCGAGGCGGACCTTAAAACCGCCGCCGTCGAACCAATCGGCGATTTCAACCCCGAGCAGAAGCGTTATCTGGAAGGTTTCGTTGCCGGAGTTCAGATCGCCAAGGCGGCGAAAAGCGTGGCCGGCGTCGCGGCCGGCGGCGGCGTTGCCGCGCCGGCGGAGCCGACCGGTCCGGAAGCCGCGGCGCTCAAAGCGCAGAACCGCTTTCTCGCTGCGGGGAAAAAACTTTCCGATCAGGAAAAGTTCAAGCGCGACGAACATCCGTTCGACACTTACGAGCGGCTAAAGGACTTCGCCGCCAAAGGCGAATACGCCAAACCGCCGGACAATTTCCGCTGGCGGTTCTTCGGGCTGTTCTACGCCGCGCCGAACCAGAACGCGTATATGTGCCGCCTGCGTATCCCCAACGGGATCCTCAAAGCGGCGCAATTCGCCGGCGTTGCCGATCTCGCCGAGCGTTACGGCGGCGGCTACGCGCATGTGACGACGCGCGCCAATCTGCAGGTCCGCGAAATCGAGGCGCGTAACGCGGTCGCCATGATCGAGGCGATCCAGGATTTGGGATTATGCTCGCGCGGCTCCGGCGCCGACAATATCCGCAACGTCACCGGCACACCGACCGCGGGCATCGATCCGCAAGAGCTGATCGACACGCGCCCTTATGCGCGCGAGTGGCATTTCCACATCCTCAACGACCGCTCGCTCTACGGTCTCCCCCGCAA
>Ga0181520_10002804_pt1 | contig 31751 bp, 26 predicted proteins | sample PEATcosm2014_Bin_29_FD_132451 | JGI IMG/M metagenome (GOLD analysis project Ga0181520, IMG submission 132451) | Peatland microbial communities from MTU Mesocosm Facility, Houghton, MI, USA - PEATcosm2014_Bin02_30_metaG | ecosystem: Environmental > Terrestrial > Soil > Wetlands > Peat | place...
CCGAGCTCTTGTGACCGCATGATTTTCACCCGCCGGCGCCGCTCACCCGGCAGCCCGTCCCAGCCCTGCGCAGAGCTGTCCGGTATGGCTCCTAATTGACCAGTCTCAGCCTTGTTTCCACCCGGGGCGCACACTCCGGCTCCGTCGTTGCGGGCGATGCTTTTCCAACCTCCAGACCGCTGTTCTCCCGCGTCGTCACCGCCAGCTGCTGCCGTCCCAACTCGATGATGGCCTCGAGTATGCCTTCCCGGAAGATCTCCCCGTTCCATCCCGCCCGGCGTCGATTCGGGCTGGTACCGGCGTTCTGAAGGCCGATCTGGAACAGGTCCTCGAACCGGGCGTGGCAGGGTGGAGTTCCGTTCTGGAACCTGGTCAAGGGTACGTCCCGGACGATCAGACGAGCGCGTGCATCCCCCGCGCCGTAGCCTTCATGGTATTCGTGATAAACCCGCGCCTGGCTGGCGCTGTCGGCAAGAATGGACCAGTCTTCGTCATGATCCCGAGTTGTACACCAGTACAGCTTGATCGTCTTCCTCGTGCTCGCCATAGAACCACCGTTCTCTCTCCCCGCCCGCCGGATCGACTAACCAGCCGCGGAAGGGAAAACAAGTGAAGAACATATCTCAGATATGCATAGCACCAAATTACCTTTCTCTCCGGGGCAACCACTTGTCCCCCCCCGGGAGATGCGGCTCCTCAATGATCATCATCGACGATGACTCAGTAGTAGGATCGGCGGTGTCGAATTCGAGCGCCGCTCCCATTGATGCGCATTCGGAGTAGCGGCGGGCTCACGCCATACATGTCACAGGCCGTATCCTCATCGAACCCTTGTCGCACGATGTGCAGGGCTGCTTCGTTGGAAACAAGAATTGTGGGGCCAAGCCAACTCGCTTCATCCTCAATGTCGCGGTCCACATTTCTGCATCCCGATGGATCGATGGGGTAGGTAAAAGGGTGACCGAGCAGAAGGTGGGCCAATTCATGCGCGAGATTTCCGCGCTGACGGCGGGGATCATGGCTATCATTGTGAACGATGATATGCCGGTCGGAATCTACCGGCAGTGTCGCGGCTGAGAATGACCCGTTGTCGGCGATCGACAGCCGCCTTACCGCCGCTTGACAGTCCCCCTTGAGCATGCTGAGGGGCACGATCTCGATGTTCAACCGCTCAGCAATAATCTCCAGGTCGATCGGAGCCTCCGGGCTTCTACCTTGGCCTTTCCGAAGGCGAACGGAAATCTGGTTTGCTCGCGTCTTGAAACCTCGTCTCAGGCTCATGGCTCTTTCACCCGAAACCGCTTGTATGCCGCCTTTAGAATCTGCTCGATGGCTTCGGCACTCTCCCTGCTAAGATTCTTGTCCGCACGCAGAACTGCAGTGATCTGCGCCAGCGGCTCCGCTGTCTTTCTCTTTTCCGCCCCAGTGTCTCGAATGAACATTTCAGCCTGAAGGCCCGACCAGCGCAAGAGTGCGGCCAATCCGTCCACGTCTGGCCGCTTCCCCTGTGACATTCGCGTCAGGGTTGACGCGCTGACGCCAGCTTCGGCGGCAACGTCCTTCCAGATCAATCCCATTGCCAAGCGCTGGCTGTCTAGGGCCGCATGGAAGGCGCCTACATCGAAATTCTCTGACATTTTCTGGTTTCTCCTAGATTGCGACATTGCAATTGCACGCCACTTGTGCAATTATGAATCCTGTAATTGGAGATTAGCAATTGCAGGTCTAGACCGCAATCGACCATTTTGGGGGAGTACAGATTCTGTAATGAGGGCCCAGCCCTCGCAACGCACAGCAAAGCTAACCGTTTCAAAAACAAAAGGAGATGAGATTATGGCAACCGTCTATATTGAAGCCCGGCCTAAAGGCCGTCCTGAAGGGTCGCGCATCGATGATTATGTGGTGGAGACCCAAGGCGACCAAGTACTTGGCACTTTTAGCACTCAGAAGGCAGCAATCGATTGGGCGAAGGCAAAGGGCCACTCGCCTCATGTTGCTCGTGTCCGGCACCTGAACGACAAGAGAAACCCTGATCACTGGCGGGCGGTCTAGCGACATTAACCTAATTCGCAATTGGAGACACCATGAATGCAGCGAACATTACGCACGGTCTCAGGTTGGCTGGCGGAAACACAAGGATGTGGGTGGGAGTGCTGGTGATTGCGATCATATCCGCAATCGCACTCCAATGGCTGGCGGAAGAGGAGAACAGACAGCATATCGAGCGTGGGTTTTTCGGTTAAGGAATACGGCTGAGGCGGAGCACGGGCGTTATCGACACAGATCGAGATCTTCTCGCTCCGCTGACCAGGCTATTGTCAAGGCACAAAGTGACAGGAGGAAATCAGATGAGAGAGCCAGGATTGGATAGGCGACACCGCGACAAGACCCCACCCAAAGCGGGCGAAATTCAACAGAAACGAAGCGACACCTTGAATCGGAACTTGAGCAGGCCGATTCCACAGTTCCGCTCGGATGCTACTCTCGGAACGATGCGCGATGAAACTGGCAAGATAAGCGAAGATGCAGTTCGAAGAGCTGCCCGAATCTTACGGCCCGATAAGGGCTGAGGCCTCCGGGCGCGATGATTCAATCGACACCTATTGAGGTGCTCCACCATGCCGACCCCGATCAAGCATCTCGTCGTCCTGATGCTGGAAAACCGCTCCTTCGATCACATGCTCGGCTTCATGAAGTCCCTCAACCCTGCGATCGATGGCCTCAATGGGGACGAGTGGAATTACCCGGCCCGTGAACTCGATCCCAATGTCGTCGTTGCTCCCGACGCCGGCGACGTCCACGACCTCACCCCTGACCCTCACCACGATTTCGGCGACGTCACTGCTCAGATCTTCAGCAGCGGCATTTCCGGCTCCGCCGACATGCGCGGCTTCGTCCGCGACTACTACACCCTGACCCAAGACCCTGCCCGCGCTGGCAACGTCATGAAGTGCTTCACTCCGGCGACCCTCCCGATCCTTACCACGCTCGCCACGCAGTACGCTGTCTGCGACCGCTGGTTCTCCGCCGTCCCCGGTTCCACTATCCCGAACCGCATGTTCGTGCATGGTGCCAACTCGGTCGGCTCCGTCAATCAGGACGCCATCGACGCACCGTTTCTGCTTCATACCATCTTCGAGAGTTTCGACGAGACCACCCCTTACGACTTCCGCATTTACGCGAACGGCGCGTCGATTCTCATCGCCAATAAGTACCTCATGCTGCATCAGGGGAAGTTTTTCCCTTACTCCCAGTTCGCCGCTGACGCTCGCGCTGGCAACCTCCCCGCCTACACCTTCATAGAACCCACCTATGACGACGATGGTCAGGGCAACTTCGCCAACAGCCAGCACCCCGACTTTCCCGTTGACCGTGGCGAGTCACTCATTTCCGACATCTACTACGCCCTCACGAAGAGCCCGGGCTGGAAGAGCACCCTCTTCCTCATCCTCTACGACGAACATGGCGGCACCTTCGATCATGTCACGCCTCCCACCGTCGCTCGTCAGCCCTCATCGGCAGGGTTTCCCGATGTCACCCCCTCTCCCGACCCGGCCTTCGACTTCACGCGCCTCGGTGTCCGAGTGCCGGCTGTCTTCGTCTCTCCGTGCATTCCTCCCAACACGATCCTGCACGACCGCGACTACGAGCACTCCTCCGTTGTCGCCACCGTCCGAAAACTCTTCTGCCCCGGCAGCAAGCCGCTTACCTGGCGCGAAGGCCAGGCACCGACCTTCGACGACGTCCTCACCCTTATGGGCGACGCCATTCGCACCGATGTCGTGAACCTTCCCATGCCCGTGGTGTCCGGCGGCATTCAGATTCAGGCGTCCGCCGAGCAGCGCCGCGCTACCGATCTCTCTGTTCTGATGGCAAGGGCGATGCAATACTCTCTTGCCCAGGCGAACCTCAAGTCGGCTGGAGATGTCAGCACCCTCACCAACGCTGCCGACGTCTCAACGTATCTTCGCCAAGCTCAACAGAACGTCATAGCCGGAGCAAACAAATGAATGCCCGCCTCAGACTCCTGTTGCTCCTCGCGCTCTTTGCGCTGGCAGCCTCGCTGCACGCGCAATCCAAGAGCATGTGCAAGACATTCTTGGACTCCACGGCCAAGCTTCACACCCGTGTGGAATGCGTCGAAGCACTATTCTCTGACCCCAAGTTCCACTTCACCTTCTCGGGCCTTCCCCCCGGCAACGGCTTCGCTCTCGGTGGCATGTTTGAGGATGAGGTCGACAACACCTCCAGCTCCGGCAAGCTATCTTCCATGCAAGTCAAGCTCTCCATCCTCGGCTCAGTGAACCAAAGCTGGGTCGCCTCCGGCATCTTCGATCTCACGCCGCCCCTCTACAGGCCTGATCGCAACAAAGACAACGAGGTTTGTCAGCGACTCGGAATCCTCTGCACCAAGACCCAGCTCTCCCTCCACGCCCAAGGGATCCATCGCAGCCTGCAGACCATCTCCTTCTATGGGCTTGGCCCTCTCTCGCCGGCACTCAAACACACCTTTCGCCAGAACGACACCTTCGGCGGCATTGCCGCGAACCTCCCGCTCACCGATTACCTCGCACTCGGCAGCGGCATCGAGCTGCTCCAATCTGATCTCCCTCCGACGACCGACCCGCTCTCAGTCAACAACAACTTCACCAATCTCACTGCGCCAGGCCTGCAATCTCAGCCTTTCTTCACGCACACGAACATCGCAATCATCACCACTGCCAGCGCCGTCACTAACCCCCGCACCGACGACGACCCGCTCAACCACACCGGTCCTCTAATGAAACGCAACATCCGGTTCACCTTCATCAACCAGGCGGCTTACCATTGGTACTCCGCCGTCAACAACTCCTCGAGTTCCTTCGAGCGGTTTGTTTTCGCCGGCGACGAGTCCATCGGCATCGGCTCAAATGTCCGCCGCTATTTTACCGTCGCCGATACCGGCCGCGGCTTTGGCTCGCGTCTCTTCTATTACATCCTCAGAAACGCGTGCGGGAACGGTCACGAGAAACTCACCGCCCCCAGCGACTATGTCATCAAGGTCACGCAGCAGTGCAATTACGGCAAGGTCGACTTCCGCTCCAACCTGGCCGTTTCCAACACAGGCACTGGCTCCGTCATCCCCTTTTATCTGCAGCCCACCGTCGGTGGCTCCGACATCAACTCACAGGTTAGTCTCCGTGGCTTCCCCAACTATCGCTTTCGCGATCGTAATGCCGTCGTCGTCCAGGTCGAATATTCCGTTCCCATCGCCGATCCTGTCGGCCTCCTTCTCTTCTACGACGCAGGCCGCGTCGGCTCCGTGCTGTCCGATCTCACCTTCTCCCATCTCCGCCAGGACACAGGCTTCGGCGTTACCTTCAGCCTCCAGAAAAACGTCGTCGCCCAAACCTACGTCGCATGGGGCGCCGGCCATGGGCCAACCTTGAACTACAACTTCAGCAAGTTGTTCTGAACCACCGTTTGAATGCCGTAGCGTGACAGAACCAACCACGAACGAACCGGGGCGACTCAGCGGAGTCCGGCGAATCTCCGACTGGCAACTGGGTCGGAGGCGGTAGGTCGATTGCCATGACGGACGGAGTAGGTCAACAGAACGGCGATTGTCAATACCGATCTGGTTCGTGCAATGCGGACCTCTACAATGACAAATGCGGCTGAGAGCAAGATATTGATGGATCAGCTCAGGATTGCCTCATCAGTGCAACCCAAGGAGGTCGCTGGTATGCCCGGATATGATTCTGCACAACGACTGAAAAAGGATGACGACTTAGGCAGATGGCGATTTGCTGCCGAGATCGCCGAAGTGATTCGCTCGACCCCTTCCGACTGGTCTGCGCGGGTCGGAATCTTTGGCAAATGGGGGGAAGGTAAAAGCACGGTACTGCACTTCTTGGAAGAGATGCTGAAGCCAGAAGGCAATATCGTTTTCTACTTCGCCCCTTGGGCAGTTCAGAAGCTTGATGAACTTTGGGAAGAGTTTGGGAACGCCCTCTTAGAAACACTTGAATCGGAGAAGCTAGAGGTGGAATCCCCGTGGAAGGGAATGACGCGGAAGTTTCAAGAGAAGCTGGAATCGACGGTATTGCCGGACGTGGCGCAGGGCGCGGCGGAGCTTTTTGGCAAAGAGAAAGTTTACAAGAGCGCGTTGGGATTGGTTGGCAGATGGCTCAAGCCGGACGGGGCGCAGGTTAAGATAATCCGCGAGAAGCTCGGAGACAAGCGAGTAATCGTCTTCATCGACGACCTAGATCGCGCGACCCCGGAGTTGCTACCAAAGCTGTTACTGTCTTTACGAGAAATTCTCGACTTGCCGGGATTCACCTTTGTACTGGCCTTCGATAACGAGATTGTGGCTGATGGTCTTGTTACAGCTAACAAGGCATGGGGCGACGGGGATAGCTTCCTCGACAAGATTCTCGACTTTCACTATTACCTTCCGCCGGTCTCAAAGGCCAGGAAGCGTCTTTTGCTGAAAACCATGCTCGACCGATACGCCAAGTTCGTTCCCCAGGATTCGATCGATCCGGTAGAACACTTACTGCCAGATAACCCCCGCAAGTTGAAGCGACTGGTCCGTGGCTTAGTGTCCTTACAACCGCAGCTTGCGAGACACGGTGCCGACGAGTTGAACTGGGTTGAGATTTGGCTGGCCGAAATGATCCGCCAGGAGTCTTATCCGTTTTTTATGCGTCTTCTCGATGGCGGCGCTTTGGAGTCGCTCATGGGTATTGGCTACCAGATACGGAGGAGTGAGCGCAGGAGGAAGGGCAACGATGACGAGACGAACGACAATGCCGCCATCAAGAAGGTCATTGACGAGGTCGGGGGGATCAACGAAAAGCAGGCCGACCGGCTCATCGAACTCGTGAACGCGACGCGGACGCTCGCAGGATTCCATTTACAGTACAGCTTCAAGTTTGCTCTTCGCCCGGAAGCGATTACTTGGAAAGAATTCTATGAGTTATTGGCGCAATGGAAAGAAGCTCCCGTACCTGAGACGACGTCCGCGTGGATTGCCAAGCAGTCTGCCGCCAACTCCATTGATCCGCTGGACATTGAAACGGACCTCTTCGAAACCTTCCTGAACGCGAAGGAAAATGAGGCTTCCAAGGCGGCAGAGGCATCTACGGTCGAAGAGAATGCAACGTACTGTGCGAAGGCAAAGTCCTTGCTCGCAATAACCGAGCAATTCCTGCGTCTTCCTGAAAGGTTTACCCCAGAACGCTTCGGAAAGCTCTACGGGAAGTCGCTATATTGGATAGCATTTCGAGTGAATCCAGCAGATCGCGAATTGCGGGGTGCAGAGCGAACGCTTATCTATTCGTTGGTTGATCGCGCATCTAATGGCCAGGCTCCTGCGATGCTCGAAGCTCTCAAACCTTGGGACCCTTGGGCCTTTACGCCGGAAGATGCTCAGGTCAGAGAGCTAAAGAAAGAACTTCGGGACGAGTGTGTTGCGCGCTTGCTGCCCAAGGTTGAGTGCGCGTTCGCAGCTTATCTGGGCCGTCCGGAGAGTTTGCGATTGCTCTCCACGCCCGACGGCTCGTCGTCCTTTCGCTATATGCTGTTTTCGCCAGACCGCCTTCCCTGGGGGATAGTTATCAGAAGCGCCCTGTTTGAAACAATGCGAGGGGCCGGCAGCGACTCGAATGCCTATGAAAAGGTAAACGAGTTCCTGCAACTTCTCGTTGAAGCCGGCAGCAATCGGTCAAGCTATATCCCACGTCAAAGCGCGGAGAGCATCGTCGGAGATCGGGAATTCATCGCTGCCCTCTGGCGCGGAGTGATTTCCAGGCCCATACAATTTCGCATGCTTAAATCCTATCTCTCGAAACGGGTGGCGATCCTACACCTAGGGGCGCAGGAGGACGATCTTCCTTTGTCTCCGGAACTAGCGAAAGCACTAACGGAAACACTTGACCCAGCTGAACTAGCACCAGGTGAGAGCGAGGAGGATGTCACGGACGACTCTGACCTCTCCTTTCTCGACGATCCCGGGGAGCAATGAATTTGACGTACGGTCTCACGTATACCTCTACTACGCTCAGGGGAAGACCGGGCGCTACTCCGGCGACGCTCTTCAACTGCGTCCTGATCAGCTCAACTTGGCAAACTCACCGTGTGCTCCCGCAATTGCTGAGAATTGAGGGTGCGTATCGCGCACAGAGTTTGAGAACCCTGGATCGTGGAAGAGTTCTGTTTGTGATTTGATCTCGTCTGCACAAGAGATGCAGCGGTGGGAGAAGCAACGGAATCAGCGAAAACCTGCTGGGCTAGGGCGAAAGCGGGCGATGTAGGCTCTTGAGCAAGCAGCCTGAGTAGTAACCCGCAAGCAGCTTCGACGCGGGTGTGTGTTCCGGTGCGAAAATGCCCACAGGATGATTTAGCCCGGCGACGAAACAAAGAAACTCGATGCTGGCAATGGCCTTGTAGAAGTTGATTGGTTTTCCGTATTCAACATCGCCGAAAGCGCCGTGGAGAATGCCATGCCGATTGGTTTTGTCTGCAAGCGGGTACCGTGCGGAGTTCACGTAGAGGTGATTGGTGGTGAAATCGATGAACGAATCCATCATCGATACAATCTCTCCAACAGCTCCGATGTTGTGACTGGTCACCTGAGTTTTGCAGTCTTCGGCCAGGTTGACGAAAACACTCGTAATCGACGTGACAGGGACGGAGCGGCTGTCTGCGAGCTTGCGGCCGATCCCTTCAATACATGGAAGCAAACCAGCCACAGCGATGTGGTCTAAACGCATGAAATGGGCGGTGATCGCTTCGCTGATGATCGTCTTGTAATCGCAAACAAATGGAACCCTGTAGAAGCGCTCAGTTACCATCGCAGCGAGATTTTCTTCGCTGTAGATGAGTGCGAGAAATCCTTCTAAATCGTCCTGACTCATCGCACTGCTGTTGTTGCGGATTCTGGAGACCATGCGACTGAGGAAGCCCATGGATACATAGGGAGGAATAAACCAACCGACGCCGTTAAAGGCCTCACGGTATATGTCGAGATTATGCGATCTCATATCATCCCTTAGTCATTGTCCGCCCTAGTATCAGTAACGACAAGTCTTAGTGTGCAAGTCGGCTTATCGTCACCTAAACCGGCTGCTCAAAGATCGAATCCAGGGTAGACAAAGGCACCGCGGATCGTTTCGGCGTCGGTTTCCGAAACCCCGCAGGCCCGTATGGTGTCGTACCACTTCGAGACTTGAGCGCGCATATCGCTTACGATCCTCTCCGCCTCATCCCTGTCCAGAAGAAAGCGCGCGTGCTGCGACAGAATATTCCTGGCATTCGCGAAACGGCCCAAGTCACCGCATTCCATGGCAAGATCCCGCCGCTCCCGGCTGATTACCGGAGACGGCGTCAGATCGTATGCCGGCGACAGTCTCCAGTGCTTGTCTTTGGCAATAAAAGCGTGGTTGCGCGGATGATCGTCGATGTTCGAGATCAAGGCATTGAAACACATCCGCCGGAACAACTCGTGCGCGTCCCTCTTCGGTTCAGCGACGATTCTCCTGAGTTCCTCGACTAGGATCACGTACGACCAGCGGGTTCTTGCCGCCGGAGATTCATCCGCATGTAACGCCGTCAAGCCGCTGATCATGCGTGCGCGGGTATAACCGCCGCCAATTTTCTCCCTATCGAAGCGCTTAATTAAGAGAACGTCCTTGTCTCCCATTCTCTCGATCCGGCTCTCGGCAGTGCTGATCCCGCATTGCCGCGCCAGCCGCAGCATCGCGTGCTCGACCCGCGTATTGTCCCAGCGATCATCTGGCCGATTGAACTTCGCGATCCAGAGTCCATCGTCGTCGGCGACGACAGCCTTGGGTCGGGCGCCTCCCATCGATGTTCCCAGAAGCAGGAGATCCTGAACCTGGGGAGCCGCGGGGTCGTTGGGAATCTCATCATTGAGGAGCGCTTCGGCCAGATCCTGAAGCTTCTGGAGGTCAAGCGTCCTATTGAATTCACGCTTGGGAGCGGGCGGCACCTTGTTCAGCCCAAAGCCAAGCGCACCAGCGCGGTCATCGGGCGATTGCAGAAGGTAGTCCATCTCGCCCAGTTGCGGCTTGCCGACATACTTTTCGATGACGCGCCGACCCCAAAAGTCCGGCCCGGCATCGCGCAGGGCACCGAATACTCCGTTGAGCTGCACCGTCTCATATGTCCTGTCGGTAAGCTTGAGCTCCACTGGATCGACCGGCACTGCACGGGGATTCTCGAGGTACGACCGCCCGTACACGAAGCGTCCGCGCGAACCGCCCACTGGGTTATCGTCCAGGACAAACCTGCCCGCGGTCACGGCAGACGTCTCGCCCGGCAATGTGATATAGACAAAACATTCTTCTGCAGATTTAGAAGTCATTGTCCAGGCCTCCGCTCTTGCGTGCACGCACGTTTTCCTTGGCTGCTGCCCGAGCCAGCCCCTCCTGGTCCTTGAGGGGATTGGCGAGATCCTCGAAGGGCTGTAACAAGTCGTAAAGCCAGAGCAGGGCAGTGTAGACGGCGATCCCGGTGGATGCCTTACCGCTCTCTGCATCCCTTACGGCGCGGACACCAGTGCCGATCTTCTCCGCTACCTCTTCAATGGTTTGCCTGCGCCTGAGCCGCGCTGTCCGCAGATTGCGGCCGAGCGTCTTTAATGTTTGCTCCACCTGGTATGGCGGGGCCATCAGCAAACTGTTGCGAGCAACCATAACCGTCCCTCAAGAGCACCTTATGAACTGCAGTGCGCTCTCAAAAGCATAGAGCACATAGCAGCTTGGAGGCAAGAGAAAAATGCCCGTAAGGGCATATAAACTAGGTTAGTGTGCCTTTACGGGAACTCCAACAAGTAAGCCTTCTGCGACTCGGCAGGCTCTCTACGTAGGTTAGGGCGAACGGATTGGCCTCCCTTGCCGCTACCCCATTCCACTCCCGCTCAATGACGGCACGTAGGGCGGTGGCTCGGTTTGCGGAGGAGTAACCTCGCCCCCTTCGTCCAGAGAGAACCACGGGGTAAACCGGATACGTTTCCGTTTTTTCCCGCAAGTCACTTCAAATGTGGCGAACGGCAAATCCACCGTCTCTCCGCGGTGCAGTGCCCCAGTAATAGCCTCAAAAACGACGTCGATTACCTCTCGGGCTTCAGAGCGGCTCAACCCCTCTGGATCCCAATTCGAACTTTCAATCCCCGTTCGATTCGGAGAGATTGCCTTTACTAAATCACGACGCGTCACGAGTAAGGCCTCCACACAGAGTTAACCGAAAAGGTGTTGCCTGGAGTAAGAAACAGCGACCGTCTTTGACTGCGGCGAGGTCAGGTCGGCTACTCACTGAAGTTGAGCGAAGGGAGCGCGGCGATGATGCGTTGGGTTTGGAGGGAGACAGTGATGACCTGGCCGATGAGGCGGAGGATGTATTTGGGGTCGTCGGGTCGGTTGGGGTCGTTGACGATGCCGGAGCGGGGGTCGGTGGAGACGCGGTACTGGTCGATGACCCATTCGAGGGCGGAACGGTTGCCGAGGCGGTAGTCGAAGGCGGCGGCGGGGATGCCGCGGAGGAGCAGGAAGTCGTTGTAGCGGAGTTCGGATTTGTCTTTGGAGAGCTTCATGCGGTCGACGCGGAAGCTGACTTCGGCGGTAGGGGATTCGATCTGTTCGAGGGGGTACTCGGGCTGCTTCTCGTAGTCGATGTGCAGTTCCACGAGGCGCTTGCCGGCGGCGGCGAAGGCGTGGAAGTCGGGCGGGAAGGGGATGCGGGGGAGTTCGCGTTTGAGGTTGGCGGCGTAGCGGGTGCGGTACTCGGGGTGGTGGAGGACGGCGTAGGTGGCGTGGAAGATGTCCCATTTGGTGATTTTGTCGTCGGCGTAGCGGGCGCGGAATTTCTGTAGCGCTATCGATGAGATGTTTTCCCGTCGATTTGAGCCGTCCTTGTCGTGAGCGTAGAACGGAAAGCATTGCACTGCGTCAGCGCTGGCACACAGGTGTAGATCGGCTGCCCGATCCGTCGCGAGCGCGGCAAAGCCTGAGCGAAACCCCTTGTCACTGACCGCGATAGCTAGGTTCTTTCTTAAGCCAGCAAAGTAACCTCCGGTCTTGCTCGACTCGTCCACCAAGATGTCTTGGTTGTAAATCTTCTTCGCTGTGAAAGGCCTATACAGGCAGTCAGCGATGGATTCTTCGTCGAAACTTGGCTTATCAAGTCGGCGGAGGTGTGTCTTGAGATTCCGGCTCCATTTCAGGTCGATGGTGCTTGCAAATTCGTCAATGTCCTCGGGTTTATCAGCGGCTACGTAAGCGTCTAGCGCTGATCGATAGGCCTTTATAAAGCTCTTCGCCTTCATCACCGCAGTTTCTTCGGAGAAGGCGTAAACGTCGGAATCTCGATTGGTGCTGATGCCGAGCGAATGATCGAGAAAGAGGGAGTTTTTCCCCGAGAACGGGATCAACTCAGCGAAGTCATCTTGTTCTCCCTCACTTAGCCATGTGTGCCGGCTATCGGCAATGAGTTCCGTCCAAGGGATTCCAGCGGCGCTCATCCACCCGTCAAGTTGATCGTACTTTTGCGAGCGCTTCCAGTCTTTAGGAACGGAAGCATAAAGGATCTGGGCCGGAACCTGAGTGTCGTTCCTGGGATGGCGAATCAGAATGTTAATTGACACGCCGACCTGAATGCCGAAGACATTGTGGGTGGTTCCTGAAAGTTTGGGGTTCTTACGGACGTCTCCGCCGAGGTCGAGGATGTATAGCCGCGAGAAGTCGCGTGATAAGTGCTTCCGCATTCCATCAAAGCTGTTTTGGTGCGCAAAGCTGCTGTTACTCACGAAGCATACGATTCCGTGCTCCCGGATTCTATCTGTTGCCCAGCGGAAGGCCTTAACGTATGGGTCAGAGAGCTTAGTGCTCAGAGTCGCGGCGGAGTCCTTGGCGTAGGTTTTTGAAACCCGGGAGTCAATGCCCCCATCCTTTTCATAGTTTCGGTTCTTTGTCCTGTCGTTCTCTCTGACCTGCCCTGCATTGTAGGGCGGGTTCCCAATTACGACGCGTATTTCGGCCTCTATCTGCTTTTTGATCCTCTTCGTATTCTCAGTCGAGAAGAGGCCGCCTTGTCCGGTTGTATCGAAAGTATCAACTAAGCAAATACCTTCGAACGGGCTGTATTGCCCGACCTTCTCCATGTAGGCGTGTTCGATGTTCATGCTGGCGATGTAGTAGGGGAGGAGCATGATCTCGTTGCAGTGGAGTTCTTCGGCGTATTTCTTCGGCAGAGCTGAGCGTTTGATCTGCTGCATGATGCGGGTGATGAAGTTGCCGGTTCCGGTGAAGGGGTCGAGGATGTGAACGCCGGAGTCGGAGAGGGATTTGCCGAACTCGGCGTGGAGGATTTCCTCGACGGTGCGAACCATGAACTCGACGATGGGCTGCGGAGTGTAGACGATGCCGTGAGTATCGGCCTGTTTGGTATCGAAGCGCTGGAAGAACTTCTCGTAGACGGCGTTGAGGAAGTGCTGTTTTTCGGTGTAGCCGGTCTGGGACTCGGCGGCTTTTTCGATGGCGGTGTAGAAGCGGTCGAGGGGCCGGAGGAATTCGTCGCGGGAGAAGTGGCGGGCGGTGATGGAGCGGATGACCTTTTCGATCTCGGCGGCGATGACGTTGCGGGAGAGGAATTCCTGGTTGTCGAAGACCTTGCGGAAGATGCGCTCGGTTAGGAGATGCTGGACGAGCATCTTGCGGATGGCGTCGTCGGTGAGGTCGGGGTTGATGGACTGGCGGCAGAGTTCGGCGAAGGACTGGAAGTTCTCGCGGAAGGCGGGATTCTTCTTGTCTTCGGCTTCGAGGATGGTGGTGACGCCGCGGGCAAGGTCCGGGATTTTCTCGCTGAACTTGGTGACAGCTTCTTCCCAATCGGGGATGTTGGGATCGCGGTAGTCGAAGAAAAGTTCGAGGATTTCGATGATGTTTTCAGGCTTGGTGAGGTCGCAGTCGAGGGCGATGCGGTTGTCCTGATAGAGGACGGCGCGGGTGGGAGACTGGAAAATGATGTTTGTGAGTGGGTAGCCTGCTGCCACTTTGGATTTGATTTCCTTTTGCAGATCGTCGGTGGTGCCCTTCGCTTCCCATAGGCCGTGGACGAGGGTGAGGGGATCGATGAGGGCTCCGTCAGCCCGGAGGGGCTGCTTATTGGTACCTTTGAATTGGTACTCCTCGACGAGATGCCAGCCGTAGGGCTGGGCACACTTCTTGAGGATGTCGGCGAAGGCGGAGCGGGTGTTGCCTTCGGTGTCGCGACCGTCGAGGTGGAACTGGGCGAGGGCGGCGTAGTATGCCTTGACCGGGGCGTGCGTAGGCTTCAGCGGGAAGATGCTCATTGGGCTTCTCACCAATGTACGCCCCACCGCCGCGCCGGAGTCATCAGCCGGAATCAGATTTGTACCTGCGATATGTCAAACCGATGTCATATGATGGCCCCTGCACGAAAGCGGAACTCAAACCCGTTTCCTTAACCCGGAGTTGCGAAGTGAGCACGACAGAAATCATCCCGAACAAACATAACCTCACCGAGCGGCGCACGTATGTGGCGCTCGGGGTCGAAGCCGGCAAATTGAACCGCACCATAGCGAGGGAACTCGGCTGCGACGAAAAGCTGGTTCGCAACGACCGGAAGTATCTCGCGACTCCTGTAGAAGAACGGCCGGTGAAGAAGCCCAAGAAGGCGCGGCCTATTCGTGAGCTGAGCCCTGAGGAGCTTCACGATCGGCACCTGAAAAGACTGCTCGCGGCCGCGGACCGCTGGGTCGCCAAGGAGCGCCTGCAGCTGCACCACGTTGAGTATGCAGTCCATGAGGCCGGCAGACTCCTGTACCTGTCTCATGGCGTCTTGAAGAACGCCCCTGTTCGGTCCGGGACTCTCTTTCAACTGTTTGCCAAGGTCAAACCGATTGAGACCGCGCAAGACTACGACGCCGGCGGCCTCGACTTTTTTGCCAAATGGCTAGAGAGTTGGCTAGGCGTGTCTTTGCCGGGGGACGAAGACATGCAGGATGAGGTCCTCCGCGAGATATCGAAGCGGGCTCGATTAAGAGCTAGGCCTTATTAGGCACGAGCCACCGCGGGCTGGTGGGTTCAGTGCCGTTGCACCTACCGCAACCGCGGAGGATTGCGAGGGGGTCAGCGCGGGGGCAACGTTCAACTGCTCGCGTTGACAGATCTGACTTGTCACCTGCTGCCTTTGGCTCAAAGGCGGAGTCAGTCAGACTCAAATCATGATCACTTCCCGTACTTCGCACGTCCCGTTCGCCGAGCTGCCCTCCGAGGCTCGCGCGCTGCTCTCGATCCTTGCCCAGGCCGCCGCCGCGCGCTATGTGGCGCAACCACTCAAGCAGTCCCAACTGACCCCGTTACTTGAAACCATCTGGAACCGGAATCGGCTTTGCCTCAGCAATCTCGCCGACCCCTTCCGCATGACCGCCTTGCTCGAGACGGAACTCTCCTCCTTCTGTTTTGCTGGTGTTGCCCAATGAACGAGACAACCGCACCGGAAGTTTGTCTCTCCTCTGTCGACGGGCACCTCCTGGCGCTCTTTGAGGCCGCACAACGTTGGATCCATGAGCAGGGTCTGGTCCTGGTGGAGATTGAATCCATCCTGGGCCAGGCCGGCAAGCTTCTCGACCTGTACCAGGGTCGCCTCACGGCAGAGAAGCTCCCTCCAGCCCTTAGGACTCCGTACGAACTGATGGTCTGGACGCGTCCAGTGAGGGCAGAGGATGACGTGATGGGACTGGAGCACTATTCCCATTGGTTCGCCCGCTGGCTGGTCGTGTGTCTGCCAGAAAACAAAGAACTGCAGGACGCGGTGCGTTGTGCGATCTTGATCCGGGCTCAATCGCGAGCGCAAAGGTTCGTATACTGATGGCAACGTGCCTCAGACCCCTGACAAGCGCCGGCGGACCGACCTGGATCTATTCATCCTGGCTCTGATCGACGGCGGGGTCTCGACCCCATACGAGTTGCAGAAGGCAGCTGGCCTCTCCCAGGGCGCCACGATCCCCACGCTCCAGCGATTGCTGGTAGCGCGGCTCGTGCGCCAGGGGAAGCCCGGCGCTCGCGGCCGAACCGACTACAAAGTCACCGCCGCCGGGAAAAAACTCCTGCGAGACGGCTGGCTGCCTTTGATCGCTGCTGGCCCCAGCGGCGACCTCGATTCCGACCTGCGCGTTGCGCTGCTTGCGATATGGGGCGGCGGTGAACGCGGAATCGCTGCGGAGTTCCTGCGAGAGTCCTCCCACAAAAAGATGGCGCTGCAAGCGAATGCCGAGACGGCCTCCGACAAGGGCAATGTTGCCCCTCTCGCGAAGTGGTACAGCGAGATGCGATCCGCAGCCGCAAAGGCGCTCCTGACTGCAGAGTGCTCCGCGATCCGAAGCATGGCTGATTCTCTGCCACGCTCCCTCAGGGGAAAGACGAAGCGCAGCGCCCGTAGCTCAATAGAATAGAAAGGCTCGTAAAGGCGTTCCAAAAGGCCCATTTGGGGTTCTGGTAACCGACAATGGGTGACCGGCGCCTGCCGCTCTTACGAGCCGCCTCAGTCCCGCATCTTGACCGGGTTGCGTGTGGCGAGTCAGTTGATGCGCGAGTCCTTCATGCGGCCCGCTGTCTGCTGCGCGCTGCGTTGGCGACAAACCTGATGCTCGGCGATAAAACGATCCAGCGCCGTGCGCGGGATGCGCAAGCACCGCTTGCGCCGCTTGTGCATCGTCTCGGGTGATCCTAGATCCAAGACACCCTCTTCGTTTTGGAACCAACGGTAAACGCTGTCTGCGGACGCGCCAAGGGTGTCAGCTACCTGTTCCGGCGTCCAGTATTCGTCGATGGGAGGTGGGGCAGGCAAGGGCACGTGCAAAGGGACAATTTCGCGTTCGCGCGGGTTCAGCCGCGGCGAACGGTCGATAATGACGTTATTCAAATTGGAGCTTCTGTGCGACGGCCTGGACTAGGCTGCGTGTCGCGTTGGATCACCGTCAATGTGGCGACCCTCCGACCGCGGACTGCTACCCAGCCTCGCGGGAGTTCCCTGGGAACTCGTTCGGTTTCCTGTCGTGACCAACCCTAGAGGTTGGTGGCCCTGTCCAACGGGCTAGCTTACCGGTCCCCGCTCATTTCAAGCGATTACCTTTACACTATCATGCCGAGCGGAATACCAAAGGTGTTCGCCGTCACAGATGATTGGAGTCTGCCCGTGCTCGTCTCGGTGGCCTTCGTTGTTTGCGCGGGATGTCCACGCGGTTGCCCGCTTACGACCGGACCCGATTACTTCGGTCTGCGCGCTGGCCCTCCGGGTGTCGTCACTTTGACGCCCTGCTTACGCATCGCGGCAATCGCCTCGTCTTCAAGTTGCTCTTTGCGCGCCTTCGTCCATTTCGCATAGTAACGCTCAGTCATCGTCACCGATTCGTGCGTCAGCAGCTTGCTCACCTTTTCGATGGGGACACCCGCCAGCAGCATCTCGACTGCAAATGTGTCACGCAGCATGTGAGATCGGAAGCGCAACGGGTTCCCGTCCTCGTCTTTGAACGAAAGATGGTCGTTGAACTTGTCAATCTTGCGGATCCACTTGTTGCAGTTCACTTCCTCATTGCACGTCTTTGACCAGAACCAATAGTCGGGGTGTTCTTCGCCGCGGAGGGGGAGCTCATTCAATGTCTTGACGACGTAGTCAGGCAGAACACGTTCAATGACACTCGCGTTCGGCTTGCGATTGCGCTTCTTGCGAATAACAGCGGTGAGTCGGTTCCCGTTCAAAGCCGACTTGGGCAGAATAAGCACGTCACCGACTCGCAGACCCGTCCAGCGTTGAACCAGAAAGACAGCGCGAAGCTGTTGACCGACGCGGGCGCGTTCCATGTGCTGAGCAGCGTCGAACTTGTAGGTTGCTTTCAGCAGTTCGTCAAACTGGCTGGGAGTCAACGGCCAAGTCTGGCTTTCTTCCGGGCTGATGGGCTTGAGAATGAGAGTCGGATTGCGTTCAATGAAGTTCATACCTGTCGCCCATTTGAAAAACGCCTTGAGTCGCGTCAGGAGGGCCGCTTGCGTCGTCAGTGCGAGTTTGTTCGCCTTGTCAGTCGCGTCAGGCGCCCAAGACCCGCGCCACTTGTCGAGCGCGGCGGGTGTCACGTCACTCACGTAGACAATGCCGATACGCTCAGCCCATCGCAGTATGCGACGGGCGGTCGAGCGATAGGCATTGACGCTCGTGTCACCGGGTTTCTTCATCCCGTCGAGCCACTGCTCAAAAGCGTTCTTGAGAGGCACGAGCTTCGCCGCACTGGCCTCAGCTTTCGCCATCTCAGCTTCTGCAATTTTCTGCAATTGGATGTTGACCGGGTTGCGCTTATCCCGCTCACGCTGGGCAAAGCGTTCAGCTTCGTCCCACGAGCGAGTTTTAGCGGAGACGTAGGTGGTCTTTCCGCCCTCGCGAATGTAGAGAGATTTGCGACAATTGCAGCGTTTCCACTGGGGTTCGTCGGCGCGTGGGCACTGCTCAGAATGACGTGTGAAGACTGTTATAGTTGTAGAGGAAACGGGTTCGACGGTCATCCTTGCAAGTGTGCTCCCATGTTCTGCAAATCTTCAGCAAAACGAGCTCAGTAAAAAACGCATCTCTTTACTTTCAGTAGTTTAGCACACATATAACGAATCGATTGAATCAACTCCTTTTTGGATTCCGCAGGAGTAGGCAATGCAGGCAATTCTGGCGCTCGAAGACGGGCGCATCTTTCGCGGACGAGCCTTTGGCGCGCCAGTTGAGGCTGCAGGCGAGGTTGTCTTCAATACCTCTCTCACCGGCTACCAGGAGATCTTCACCGATCCCTCGTATGCGGGCCAGATCGTCGTACTCACCAACCCGCACGTCGGGAACTACGGAACCACCCCCAACGATGCGGAGGCCGCACACCCTTACATCGAAGGCCTGGTGACCCGCGAGTTCTCCGCCATGAGTTCCAACTGGCGCTCCACCGAGGTCGCCGACGATTATCTCGAGCGCAGCGGCATCCCCGTCATCGCCGAGGTGGACACTCGCGCCGTGGTGCGGCATCTGCGGACTAACGGCGTGATGCGCGGCGTTATCGCGTCCGGAGACAGCCTGGATCCAGTTGCGCTGATTGCCAAAGCTCGCTCGATCCGCAAGATGGAAGGCACGGACCTGGCCAGCGTTGTGACCACAAAGGCGCCGTACCAATGGGACGCCTCCGAGCCGCGCAACCTCACCGGCGACCAACTCCTTCCCGGCGAGGACAAGGCCGCCGGCGAGCAGGATCAACTGCACGTCGTTGCCTACGACTTCGGCGTCAAGCAGAACATCCTGCGTATGCTCACGCGCGAGAACTGCCGCGTCACGGTGGTTCCGGCTACCACCACAGCCGAGCAGACGCTTGCGCTCTCGCCCGACGGCGTCTTCTTCTCCAACGGCCCCGGCGATCCGGAGCCGCTGGACTACGCGATTGAAACCGTGCAGAAACTCAAAGGGAAGAAGCCGATCTTCGGCATCTGCCTCGGCCACCAGATCTTCGGCCTCGCGCTGGGTGGCAAGACCTACAAACTGAAGTTCGGACACCATGGCGGCAACCACCCCATCCTCAACCACCAAACCGGCAAGGTGGAGATTACCGCGCAGAACCACAACTTCAATGTTGACCCCGAGTCGCTTCCGGAAGATGTCGAGCGTACCCATACCAACCTGAACGACCACACGCTCGCCGGCCTGCGTCATAAGACCGACCCGATGTTCAGCGTTCAATACCACCCCGAAGCCAGCCCCGGCCCCCACGACTCGCACTACCTGTTCCGCGATTTTCGCAAAATGATGGAGGACTGGAAAAAGTGATGAGGTGGGTGGCTGGTGCATGCGCGATGATTATGGCGTCGTCGTCGGCGTTGCTCGCCAAAGACCCCAATGCCAGGCCGGTCTACTGCACACAGGGGTCGAACGGCGACTGGAGTCTACACCGCTTCAAGCCGCTTATCCGGGTGCAGGGCGGGACGGTCTTCGCGGAGATGTCGTTCGCGGGGCAAGTTCTGGAAGAGGTTAAATTGCGGCGATTTTATTCGGATTCGGAGCTGGCGTTCGACTACACTTTCGATGCCTCGGGCCGGCTGACAGCGCTTCACGGTAGCGTGTCGGTGAAGTCTGTACCGCCGCCCGGAGTCGATCCCGGGCCGGGATTCGAGCTTGCAAATTGGCTAGGCGAGGCGGACCTTTCCCCTCGCAGCGACGGAACCATTCCGCCGCATCACGTGGTTTACAGCCGCGAGCAGGACCGCATCGACAAGCCGGAGAATGCGGACAAATACGTTGGGCGATTCAATCAGGCGCCCGTATATTGGACCATCCAGAGTGTGCCCTGTGCGGCCATGCTGAAGCAAGCGGAGAAGATGAATGCCACGCAGGAATGACATTACGAAGATTCTGGTGATCGGCTCCGGGCCGATCGTCATCGGCCAGTCGGCGGAGTTCGATTACTCCGGCACCCAGGCGTGCAAGGCGCTCAAGGCCGAGGGCTACGAGGTGGTGCTGGTCAACTCCAACCCCGCATCCATCATGACCGACCCTGAATTCGCCGACCGCACTTACATCGAGCCGCTCACCGCCGTGTACCTCGAAGAGATTATCCGCGTCGAGACGGAGATGATGGGCGAAGGCCACGGTGTCTTTGCCATTCTGCCCACCGTCGGCGGCCAGACCGCGCTCAACCTCGCCGTCGAACTCGCCGACTCCGGCATCCTCGAACAGTACGGCGTCGAGTTGATCGGCGCCAAACTGGAGGCGATCAAGAAGGCCGAGGACCGCTTGCTGTTCAAGGATGCGATGAACAAGATCGGCCTCGACATGCCGAAGTCGCAGCTTGTCCGTAACGTCAGCGACGGCCTCGCATTCGCCGCCAAGATCGGCTTCCCCGTAGTCATTCGCCCCAGCTTCACCCTGGGTGGCTCTGGCGGCGGCATCGCCTACAACCGCGAGGAGATGACCGACATCCTCGCCCGCGGCCTCGATCTTTCCCCAGTTCACGAGTGCCTCATTGAAGAGAGCGTGCTCGGCTGGAAGGAGTACGAGCTTGAGGTGATCCGCGATCTCAAGGACAACGTCATCATCATCTGCTCCATCGAGAACTTCGATCCCATGGGGGTGCACACCGGCGACTCCATCACCGTCGCCCCCGCGCAGACGCTCACCGACCGCGAGTACCAGGTGATGCGCGACGCCGCCATCGCCTGCATCCGCGAGATCGGCGTCGAGACCGGCGGCAGCAACGTCCAGTTCGCCGTCGATCCGCGCAACGGCCGCATGACCATCATCGAGATGAACCCGCGGGTCAGCCGGTCCTCCGCGCTCGCCAGCAAAGCCACCGGCTTTCCCATCGCCAAGATCGCCGCGCGCCTCGCTGTCGGCTACACACTCGACGAGATCCAGAACGACATCACCAAGGCCACGCCCGCCTGCTTCGAGCCAACCATCGACTACGTGGTCGTCAAGATTCCCAAGTGGCAGTTCGAGAAGTTCCCCGGTGTCGACGAAGTCCTCGGTCCGCAGATGAAATCCGTCGGCGAGGTGATGGCCATCGGCCGCACCTTCAAGGAAGCGCTGATGAAGGCCGTCCGCTCGCTCGAGACCGGCAAAAAAGCCGCCGCCACCGACATCGAGCCCCGCCGCCTCACCCAGCGTCTGGTGACCCCGCATCCCGAGCGCCTCGCCTACGTCCGCTACGCCTTCGAGCGCAGTATGACCGTGCGAGAAGTCGCACGCCTCACCTCGATGGACCCATGGTTCCTCAACCAGATGAAGCAGATCACGGAGGAGATCAAGGTCATCGCCGCGGTCTCCCCCGACGCCGCAACTGCCGCCGAACTCCGCCTCGTCAAGCGCATGGGCGTCTCCGACGAGCGCCTCGCCTCGGAGTGGGGCCTAGAGGGGGCGGCAGGCACCGCTACCGTGCGTGCACTCCGCAGCAAGCTCGGCGTGAAGCCTGTCTTCAAGATGGTAGACACGTGCGCCGGGGAATTCGAGAGCTACACGCCCTACCTCTATAGCTGCTACGACGAAGAAGACGAGGCCGCGCCCACCCCACGCAAGAAGATCATCATCCTCGGCAGCGGGCCCAACCGCATCGGGCAGGGAATCGAGTTCGACTACTGCTGCTGCCATGCCGCCTTCGCCCTCCGCGAGGACGGCTACGAGACCATTATGGTCAACTGCAACCCCGAAACCGTCTCGACCGACTACGACACCAGCGACCGCCTCTACTTCGAGCCGCTCACGCTCGAGGACGTGCTCGCTGTCTACGAGCACGAAGCCTCCGGCGGCGCTGAAATCGGCATGATCGTGCAGTTCGGCGGCCAGACTCCGCTCAATCTTTCGCTTCCCCTCAAGCACGCCGGCGTCCCCATCATCGGCACCTCGCCCGAGTCCATCGACCTCGCCGAAGACCGCAAGCGCTTCGGCAAGCTCATCACCGAGCTCGACATTCCGCAGCCGGAAGGCGCAATGGCCACCAGCGTTGAAGAGGCCATCGCCGGCGCGAATCGCGTGGGCTACCCCGTGCTCGTGCGGCCCAGCTACGTGCTCGGCGGTCGCGCCATGGTCATTGCCTACGACGATGAAGCCATCGTCCGCTACATGAGCACTGCAATCGAGTACTCCCAGGAACGCCCAGTTCTCATCGACCACTTCCTCGAAGACGCCGTCGAATGCGACGTTGACGCGCTCTGCGACGGCGAGGACGTGGTCATCGCCGGTATCATGCAGCACATCGAAGAGGCCGGCATCCACTCCGGCGACTCTTCCTGCGTGCTTCCCGCGGTCGACCTCAGCGACGATGTCCTCCGCACCATTCGCACCCACACCCGCAAGCTGGCGATGGCGCTCAACGTCATCGGCCTGGTCAACATTCAGTTCGCCATCCAGCGCGGCAAGGTCTTCGTTATCGAGGTCAATCCACGCGCGTCGCGCACCGTCCCTTACGTCTCCAAGGCCACGGGCGTGCCGCTGGCCAAGATCGCGTCGCGTCTCATGGTCGGCCGCAAGCTCAAGGAGTTGCTGCCGGAGCAGGTCGAAAGCGGCGCCGACCTGGAAACCGGAGCGCACTTCTTCGTCAAGTCGCCGGTGTTCCCGTGGGTCAAGTTCCCCGGCGTCGACACCGTGCTCGGACCGGAGATGAAATCTACCGGCGAGGTCATGGGCGTCGCCGATAACTTCGGCGAGGCGTTCGCCAAGGCGCAGATTGCCGCGGGCCAGGTGTTGCCCGTCAAAGGCACTATCTTCATGAGCGTCAACGACCACGACAAGGACGCCGTCGTCTCGCTGGCTCGCACCTTCGTCGAGATGGGCTTCCATCTGGTCGCTACCCACGGCACCGCCGAGGTGCTCGAAGCCGCCGGCCTCCAGCCCGAGCGCGTCTTCAAGGTGAAGGAAGGCCGGCCCAACGTGGTCGACCTCATCAAAGGCGACCGCATCCAGCTCATCGTCAACACGCCCCGCGGCCAGGAGACGTTTTTCGATGAGAAGGCGATTCGGCGTGCAGCCGTACTCGCTCGCATTCCCACCATCACCACGCTCGCAGCCGCACGCGCCGCGGCCGAAGGAATCGCAGCACTGCAGCAGGGCACGCTCAGCGTCTTCGCGCTGCAGGAACTCCACGCGGCCCGCATAACCGCACTCGCGTAAGGTTCAATTCCGCAACTCCTTCATCAGCCGCTTCAACGCCGCCCTTTGCTCGCTGTCAGGCGGCAGATGCGGCAGGCGGGGCAGACCGCCGAAGTAGCCGTTCAGGTCACAGCCAAACTTCAAGCCGCCGGGCCCAAGCATCTCTTCGGCGAAATAGGCAGCTTCGTCCAGGCGTGATTGCTTCTCTTCGGCGAGCGGACGGTCGTTATCCTTCCAGGCGGCGAAGACCTCGTAGCAGGCCTGCGGCGCGCACGCGGCGAAGGCCGGAGCGATGCCTGCGGCTCCTGCCTGCAGGCCATCCAGCATCCCGTCGGTGTCGCCGGCGAGGAGCTGAAAGCCGACGGATTTCGTACGGGTGCGCAGCGCGTCCACGGTCGGCACAGCGACAGTGGTTGCGGTTCCGGTCAGGCTGGCGGTGGAGACCAGCGAGCCTGCTGCCGCTGCCCTCTGCATGCGAGCTGTGACTGCTGCGAACACGGCAGTGACGATAACGCTGCGTTTCACTTGGGCGGTGCGGGTCAGGAGTCGCTCGAATGCGCCCGATCGAACATTATGAGGCTGGGCGTCGAGCAGCGCGATGATGTTCGGGTGCGCCGCGAGTTCCGCAACTGCGTGGATAGGAAGAGCCCGGTCGCGAGCGTTTAGCAGGACGATGGGAATCGGGGAGCTGTCGGCAACGCTCTGAAAATAGGTGAGCACCTCACGCAGGCGTGTGTCCGGCTGCGGGCGATCTATACCGAAGGAGGCCAGGACGCCGGGTTTGCCAACCAGAACTGCGTCGTAGCTGAGTTCAGCGGCGAACCTGGCGAGTTCAAGGGTCGCGTGGACGCTGTCGCGGGAGATGCCGGCAATGAGGACTTTTTCGGGAGCAGCGGATTCAGCGGCTGCGCGCAGACCTTCGCGCGTCTCGTCGTCAGAGAGCAGCGTAGGTTCTCCTGCGGGGCCAAGCACAATCAGCCCGGCGGCCGGCGTGCGTGAATAGCGTTCCACGTTTGTGGCCAGCTTGCGCAGGCTGAGACCGCCATCCGGTTGAAATGGAGTGGTCAGCGGGATGTGAAGGCCTTCTAGCAGCATGGTGTCAATCCTCAGGCGCCCGCGGCGCGACCGACCCCGGATAATAGACCGCCCAGCCTTCCGCGGCGGCGCGCTCAAGCAACTCCGCCGAAGGGTTCACCGGGAACGCCCGCCGTGCAATCCCCAGCATGTGCGCATCATGCACGGAGTTGCCGAAGACTGCATCGGGCGCCGTGATGCCGACCCTCGCCAGCGCAGCGACCTTGCCCTCGTCGGTGGGAACCTCGATTAAAGTGTCGGTGACCATGCCGTCCTTAATCGCGACCCGGGCGGCCAGCACACGGTTTGCCGGGATTGCGAACCGCTGCACAGCCTCTTCAATCACCCAGTCGTTTGTGGAACTGACTGCCCAGATCTCGGTTCCCGCGGTCTGCAACTTCCGGATCAGCTCGCGCAACTCGGGAAAGATATTTGGCTCTGTTTGGGTCGCGAAGAACTCTCTGGCGGCGGTGCGCATCTCCGTGTCGCGCAGCCCCGCATAGATCTGCACCATCTCACCGCAAATCTCAAGTTCGGAGACCCGCCCGGCCAGGTAGCCCTTGTAGCGTACGTCCAGCCGTGCGATGGCCTCGGGCGAAAGCAGGCCGCGCTCGATGGTCCAGTACATGAAGCCGGAGCCGGCATCGCCGGACCATAACGTCCCGTCACAATCGAAAACAGCAACGCGCGGCGCCAGCGCGTGAACCGCCGCACGAAACTCGGTAGTAGTAAGAACAGTTGGGGCCGCAGCCTGGGTCACTTCAGTCGTCATGGTCGATGAGCTTCATCTTCAATTCTATAGTCCCCAGCGCAGCGTCATGATTCTCACATCCGGATGCCTTCGTACTGAGCGCAGCTCAGAATCTCCACAGTTGCTCTGCCTTTGCCTGACAACTGAGGACTAAACAGGCGCTTGCCCATCCACGACCGGAATTCCCTTCGGCGGAGTGAAGACGAAGTCCGATGCCGGAATCGTAACGTTCTCATCAATTCCACTAAACGTGAAGTCAGTCGTCGAGCCATCCGTCTCTTCAATCTTCATGTCCTGAATCACGCCCGCCGGTGTAACGATAAGCGTAAGCAGGTGAACCCGCTGCGCCATCCCTTTCGGAACGCCGGTGATCTTGAAGTTGGCGCCCTCGGGCGCGGTGGCGATCGCGTCGAGCTCCTTGGCGAGTTCGGTGCGCCCAAGCAGGAATCGCAGTGGCGAGCGCAGGTCATCAAGCTGCTTGGCCGGCGTGCGCGACACCTGGGCGTCGCCGGGCGTATAGAACCAAGCGTAATGCCCGTCGAGGACGAAGACTTTGCCGGCGGGCTTGTCGTAGCTCCAGCGCATCAGGCCGGGCTTCTTCAGCGTGAGCGTTCCGGACTCCGAGCGATCCATCCCCATACCGGTGTAGTGCTCGGTATAGCGCGTGCGCAAGGTCCGCAGGTGGTTGTAGTGGTCGTCAACCAGGTGGATAAGAGCGGGCGTAGTTTGGGCGCGGACGAGTGGCGCGCATGAGAGCGCGAACAGCAACGCCAGGGTATACGAAATGCGGAGATTCTTCACTGCGCTCAGAATGACAGATTCAAAGGTGAACGGCCAACCTACTCAACGGGCTGCGTGCAGTTCACGCCGCCATCCGGGTCGAATTTGATGACGCCCCTTTCGTCAGAGCAGAAACCGCGGTCGCCGGTCTCGCCGACCGCCTGAGGAACGCCGAAGATCTCCACCGAGTTGTAGACGTCCTGGTTGTTGATGGTGGTTTTGGAGCCGCAGGTCACAGTGAAGGCGTAGCCGGATTTCTGTCCGCTAGCGGCGAGCACGGGGTCGATCAACTGTGATGTCTGGGCGGTGGGCGCGCCGGACTTGGGATCGCCGCCGAGCACAGAGAGCGGGCAACCGAAGCCGCTGCCGGGATAGGACACACTGTAGACGAGTTCAGCCTGATTGATGGCGCGCAGGGTCTGGACTGCGGCGGTCTGGTTGGCGAGCTTTCTCATCCTGAGCATGGAAGGGATGGCGACTGCTGCAAGGATGAGGAGGACGAAAATGGCCGCCGCGCAGCAGCCGCCGATGACTAGAATCCAGAACCAGGCTGGATGGCGGGCGGGCTGGGGTTGTCCGTAGGTTGGATAAGGCGGCGGTGGTGGCGGCGTAGGGCGATCTTCCGTCATATGTTCAACCTGGAGAGACTACTGCATCGGATTAGTGCAGTTTGTGCCGCCGGTGGGATCGATCTTGATGACGTTGTTCTCGTCGGAGCAGTAACCATTGTCGCCGGTCTTGTTGATGGTTTCCGGAACGCCGGTGATCTCGACGGAGTTATAGACGTCCTGGTTGTTGACGGTAGTTTTGGAGCCGCAGGTAACGGTGAAGATGTAGCCGGACTTGTGCCCTGTAGCCGCGAGATCCGCGGGGAGCAGTTGTGCTGCCTGGGCACTGGGAGCGCCGGTTTTGGGGTCGCCGCCGAGCACGGAGAGCGGGCAGCCGAAGCCGTTGTAGGGCCCGTTGTAGCTCAACTCAGCCGACCCAATGGTGCGCATGGTCTGAACCGCGGACACCTGGTTGGCGTTCTTTTTGACCTTGAGCATCTGGGGCACGGCGAGGGCCATCAGGATGAGCATGATGGACATGACGATGAGCAGTTCGATGAGGGTGAAGCCTTCGGTAGGTTCGAGGTTCAAGGTTCGAGGTTCGAGGGTAAGTACGGTGGTCTTCATGGTTCCTCTGGAGCGGAATGGACTCTTTTGCTCCGCTACAAACTGTAACAGCGTGCGGTTCAACATGCGAGCGTTTTGCGGTCGACAGCAAGGTTGCCGAGGTTGCCGAGGACGGTAAGTGCGATCGTCTCAGGGCGAAAGAGATCGCGGGCGAGGGTTTGGATTTCGGCCGGGGTGACGGCGTCGACCTCGGTGATGATGTCGTCAACGGTAAAAAAGCGGCCGAAGTACATCTCCTGCCGGGCAAGATTAGCCATGCGGCTGGAGGAGCTTTCGAGGCCAAGCACGATATTGCTTTTGAGCTGGTCCTTCGCTCGCTTCAATTCTGCCTCCGGAACGGTGTCTTCTTTGAGACGGCGGATTTCGTCGATCGTAAGCCGAAGTACCTCTGGAGTCTTTTCGGCGGAGGTACCGGCGTAGATGGCAAGGCATCCCGTATCGCGGAAGGGGTTGGTCTCGGAGTAGATGGAGTAAGCGAGGCCGCGGTCCTCGCGGATGGTCTGGAAGAGGCGGGAGCTCATGCCGCCGCCCAGCATGGTGTTGAGCAGATACACGGCGTAGCGGGCGGGCGAGTCGACTGGTGGGGCGGGAACGCCGAGACAAAGCTGGACCTGTTCGAGCGACTTCTTGCGCTTGAGGGTGATGTGCGGGAAAGTGGCCGGGGCGGGGACGTGAGCGAGCGGCGCTGCGCTGGAGGCGGCGAGCGAGCTGAAGTGCTCGGCGACCTGGGCGACGAAGGCGTCGTGGTGGAGGTGGCCGGCGGCGGAGAAGACCATGTTGCGAGGCGTGAAGCGGCCGGCGTAGTAGTCGAAGACGATCTGCTGATTGAAGCTGGCGACCGTCTTGGTGGTGCCCAGGATGGGGCGGCCGAGGGAGTGGCCCTTCCAGAAGTTCTGGGTGAAGGTCTCGTGGACGAGGTAGTCGGGGTTGTCCTCGTCCATTTTGATCTCCTCGAGGATGACGCCCTGCTCGCGGGCAATGTCCTCAGCAGTGAAGGTGGGGTGGAGGACCAGGTCAGTCAGAAGGTCAAGTGCTGGTGAAATATTTTCGTCCAAGACTTTGATATTGAAGCAAATGCTCTCTTTGCCAGTGAAGGCGTCGAGGTTGCCGCCGATGGCGTCGGCCTCGCGGGCGAACTGCTGGGCGGAACGCGAGGTGGTGCCTTTGAAGACCATGTGCTCGACGAAGTGAGAGATGCCGTTTTGGGCCAGGGATTCATCGCGGGAGCCGGAGTCGATCCAGACGCCCATGGAGACGGAGCGGACGTGGGGGATGGACTCAGTGAGAACCAGCAGGCCGTTGGGCAGGCGGGTGCGGCGGATGTTGCGGGTGGGGGACGCGGGGAGGGGTGTAAGGGTTGCGGACATGCGGCTCCTTGAGACTTATTGTGTCACAGGGATTGGATGGGTGAGGAGGGGTGCGGATAGAGCCCCTTACTGAGCACCACGCCTTGAGCGCCATGCCCTGTGAGTGCCCATTGAGAATCGAAATTCACCGAGAATCCAGATGGGTCAACTTTCCTTTGCCACTCACGGTCATTTGACCCGGATTCCCCGTGTTGGAGTCGGAATCACCTGGCACAGCGCAGGTCGCAGGGCCTCGACCGGCGTGCGATTTCCGAGGTATGCCGATGATATGCTTATCCCGTCAAGCCCTGGTACCGCCGATGTGCTTCCCACGATTCGCCTCCGCGGTGGCTTTTCTCTGCTTCCTTCCAGCCGCGCTCGCTCAAAGCCCCACCGCCGCGACCCTGGTGATCACGGTGGGCGGTAGCCCGGTAGCCACCGTGCAGCAAGGGACTGCCGTTACGCTGACAGCGACGGTCACACTGGCCGGCGGCGTTGCGGCCCTGCCGCCCGGACAGGTCGACTTCTGCGAAGCTCAGGCCCCGCCGCTCCGCTGCACCGATATCCGGCTCCTCGGCACGGGGCAGTTGAGCAGCGCCGGCACCGCGACCCTGAAGCTCCTTCCCGGCCCCGGAACCCACAACTATCTGGCAGTATTTATCGGTACGCATGTTGAGGCGTCCAGCTCCTCGGGCAGCGCCGAGCTGACCGTGACGCCATCGCCCTCGCCCACCGAGACAGTCATCTCCGCAAGCGGTGTGCCCGGCAACTACACGCTGACGGCCACGGTCACCAATTTTGCGCCAACTCCTATCACCGGCGACGTGTCCTTTCACGATATCGGCATCTCCAACTCCGTGTTGGCCAGCGCGCTGTTGGTGCCGGTCGCGGCCCCAGCGCTGTCCTTTGTCGATGGTCCTCAAATCTCGGTGAGCCCTACCTACGCAGAGGGAATCGCAGTCGCGGACTTCAACAACGATGGCAAGCTCGACCTCGTCGCATCAGACTGCCCGTCCATTCCGCTGGTGACGCCTCAGCCATATCAGAGTTTGCAAGTGCTCCTCGGCAATGGCAACGCAACCTTCGGATCGACGTCCCCGGAGATTATCCCGGGATGCGGCCAATCCCTCGCCGTGGCCGACTTCAACGGAGACGGAAAGCAGGATGTGGCCGCAGCCATGCTTTATGCCGATGCAGTTCAGATCGTGTTGGGCAACGGGGATGGGACCTTCACCACGGGGCAAGTCATACCACTTCCTTCACCGCAGGCGATTGTCTCAGCCGACTTCAACGGTGACGGCATTCCCGACCTTGCCGTCACCAACGTGATCAACAATGGCGCCACCTTCAGCCCCAACACCGTCACCATCCTGCTTGGCAACGGTGATGGGACATTCACGGTCAAATCGACGATGCCCGCGGGGAGCAATCCCCTTGCCATCACAGTTGGCGACTTCAACGGCGATGGCAAAGCAGACCTGGCCATCGTCGACCAGGCGAGCAATTCAGTCACCATACTGCTTGGCAACGGCGACGGCACTTTTGCGCCGGCGCCCAGTCCCGCAGTCGGCTTGGGGCCGAACTCCATTGCGGCTGCAGACTTCAACGGAGACGGCATTCTGGACCTGGCTGTTCTCAATAAGCTGAATACCTCCGGCCCGGCCGCGCCTGGCTCCGTCACTATCTTGCTCGGCAACGGTGATGGGACCTTCACTCCGGTTGGGGCAACTCCCGCAACGGGACTGGTGCCAGTGTCCATCGCGGTCGGAGACTTCAATGGCGACGGCAAGGCCGACCTGGCTACAGCAAACACAGGAATCCTGCCCCCGCCCGGAGAGAGCGCCGCGTCGATCCTGCTGGGCAATGGCGATGGCACCTTTGTATTGGCAAGCAATACGCCTGCAGCCACGTTGGGCGTCACTCCTGACGAGGTTGTGACCGCCGACTTTGACGGATCGGGCGTCTCTGACGTCGCCGTTGGAGCACTCGCTGGCTTCATCGGCACTATCCTGCCGCAATTTGGCAGCGAGGCAGTCGCCACGGTCGGCGGTATCTCCCCCATCGGCAGTGGACCGCATGAGGTTGACGCCCAATATCCAGGCGATTCCAACAACCGCCCCAGCACCTCTAACATCATTTACCTCACCGCGGAGCGGGGCGCCGCCACGCTCACCCTCACCCTCAACCCCGCCGGCCCCTCCTATTCCTATGGCCAGCAGTTTGTCCTCACCGTCACCATCAACCCGATAGAGAACCTGATCCCCACCGGGAGCCTGACCATCTCCTATCAGGGCATAGGCACTGGCATTGTCCTCTCCCCCGGGGGTACAGTCTCCACGTTCCCATTCAATCTGCTTGCTCAGCCGGTCGGAACGTTCCCCATCACAGTGACCTACTCTGGAGACTCCAACTACCTCCCCGTCACGGGCTCCCTTACCATCACGGTCAAACCTAATTTGTCGGCGGCCACGCTCACCTCTTCGCTCAACCCCGCCAACGCCGGCCAGACCGTCACCTTCACGGCCACCGTCAGCGGAGCCTCATCCAGTGGTGTGCCGCCCGCGGGCTCCGTCAGTTTCTCCGACGGAGCCACCGTGCTTGGGACCGTGCCGCTCGTATCCGGCAGCGGCGGCGCATCCACTGCCGCGTTCTCCACCAGCACTCTCGCGGTCGGCACCCACACCATCACCGCCGCCTACGTGCCCGCAGCCGGCTACGCAACCAGCGCAGCCACGCTCACGCAAGCCATCAACCCCGCGCCGGTGGACTTCACCATCACGCTCAGTAGCCCCTCAGTCACACTTCAGACTTATCAAACCACCACCACCACCGTCACCCTTGCCAGCCTCGGCGGCTTCGCGGACACGCTCTCCCTCACCTGCGGCAGCCTGCCCGCCGACGTCACCTGCACCCTCACCCCCAACTCCACCAAACTCGCAGCCA
>Ga0181520_10002805_pt1 | contig 31737 bp, 16 predicted proteins | sample PEATcosm2014_Bin_29_FD_132451 | JGI IMG/M metagenome (GOLD analysis project Ga0181520, IMG submission 132451) | Peatland microbial communities from MTU Mesocosm Facility, Houghton, MI, USA - PEATcosm2014_Bin02_30_metaG | ecosystem: Environmental > Terrestrial > Soil > Wetlands > Peat | place...
CAACAGGAGTTGTCACGTGGGTCGTACAGTTAATCTCGTCGTCAGTTGCACCAACCGAAAGCGATATGAGGCCGCTCCAGGTCTCGTCGCTCAAAGTTTGGTGGGTACTGACGTGCAGAAACGTCTTGAGAACTGGAGGGATAGGTTACGAAAGGTACGGGCAGAGGAGCATCTCGCCGAAGACCTCTATATGGGGGAACATTTCTCTGTCGTTCGCGACATTCTTCCTAAAGCGAAGAGTATGGGCTGGAATGTCTGCCTTTGGATCTGTTCAGCGGGCTACGGCCTGATTCAGCCGAACACGTCTATAAAGTCCTATCAGGCAGCATTTTCCCCTAGTGCCGCAGACTTTATTGGGCTTGGGGTTGAAAATGGCCGAGTTGCTCAGCGTTGGTGGTCCGGCGTCTGTTCTTATGAATTCTCTGTTGAACAGAGGTTCCCCCGTTCTTTGGGTGAACTTGCCAGGCATTGTCCCCGCACACCCATGATTGTTGCGCTTTCTGCTGATTACTTGGCTGCCGTCGAAGAAGATCTTCTGCAGGTACTTCAGCACAGTTTCTTCGAACGCTATCTTTCGATCATTTCATCTGGAACGCGTGCGAATGGTCAGCAATGGAAGGATAATTTGTTGCCCTGTGATGGAAGTATTTCGGGAAGCCTGGGGGGGACCCTCTCTTCACTCAACGCTCGCGTTGCACGTTTCATATTTGGGTTTCAGGCTGATGCCGATCCTACGGTTGAGTATTTGTCTGCCTTGGTTAGGTCAATCGAACGTCGGACAGATGCACCTGCTCCTCGTGAACAGCAATCAGACGCACAGATCGCCCGCTTCATCGAATCTGGGTTGAGGAAAACTCCCTTGGCGAGCAAATCTAAACTCCTTGATGATTTTCGAGCATCAGGAAAGGCATGTGAACAGAAACGTTTTGGCGAGATTTACCTGCGACTGAGACGGGAGGCTCAACCAGAAATCCATGATTAAGAAAAAAGCATCCGTCTTAAGGCGTCGGGCTCTCCGAATCGAGCAGTGCAAGGGGCACCCGCTCTATTTGTTGTGTCTAACTGGAACTGAAGTATTGAACGTAGCCGACATTTCTCGGGTCTCAAGAGACGAGGCAGGAAAGCTTCTCGGGTATCAACGTGCAGAAGTCAAGCGCCATGTCCAGGGGATAGTTGATTACCTGAATAGCGATAATGTTCTCTTTCCAAACTCATTGATTCTGGCTCTTTCCTCACGGGTGCGCTTTATCGCAAGCCGAGGCCCCCATCTGAGCGACGGTTTGGTTGTTGCAGGCACACTCGAGATTCCATTGCCCCGTCAAGGCGGACGCAAGCCAGCTTGGATCGTAGATGGGCAGCAACGCGCTCTGGCAATTTCCAAATCTCGCCGGAAAGGGTTGCTCGTTCCGGTGAACGCATTCATTGCCGATGACGTGGAACTCCAACGCGATCAATTCTTGCGCGTCAACAACACGAAGCCGCTCCCTAGGGGGTTGATTTCCGAGTTGCTCCCCGAAGTTTCATCGCCCTTGCCAGCAAATCTCGAAGCCAGAAAAATTCCCTCTGCTGTATGTGATCTTTTGAATACTGACCCCGCTTCTCCGTTTTATCAACTTATTCGGCGTAGTTCCTCATCGCCAGCAGGAAAAGCGAAAGCGGTGGTTTCTGATACGTCAGTCATCAAGTTCGTTCAAGAAAGCATTACGTCACCGTCTGGTTGCCTGTTTCCTTATCGCAACATGGCCTCTGGTGAAACGGACTTTGAGGGCATTTGGAAGGTCTTGGTTGCGTATTGGACTGCGGTAAAGCAGACTTTTCCAGACGCTTGGGGAAAACCTCCTAGCAAAAGTCGCCTCATGCACGGTGCAGGGCTCCGTTCAATGGGGAGATTGATGGACCGTGTAATGTCTTCGATCGATCTTTCGTCGCCGCATGCATTGAGTGAAGTCAAGCATGAGTTGCGCGTCGTTGCACCTGCTTGTCACTGGAGCAGTGGCACATGGGAGGAATTGGGCGATCTGCACTGGAATGAGATCCAGAACGTCCCGAGGCATATACGCATTTTGTCTAGCTTTCTGATACGCACTTATGTTCAGAATCGAGGACTCACAAGATGAAGTTCTTTTTTCCGGACAGCCAAGACTTTGTTGATGAATCGTTTGATTTTGTGTCGGAGACTCGCTCCGATTTGCGAGTTCGCCAGCGGGATGATCGCTATCCACATGAGCTCTTCCATGAAGCACCATATGACGGAGTCTTAGTCTCGAAAGCAGTTGTCGATGGACTCGGCGGTGGTACTGGAAAGTACAGTGGGGCCCAGCGTAACCGGTTCATGCGTGTCGGCGTAAGAGAGTATTTCCGACTAGGTAATAAGAATCTAGAGACCATGGGCGATTGTGGTGCCTTCACCTATGTTCGAGAAGAAAGACCTCCTTACACTGCTGCGGAAGTTGCAGATTTCTACGCGGAATGCGGTTTTGATTACGGATTGTCTGTTGACCACGTAATCCTTGCGTATAAGGCCGAGTGCGATCAGCATGTAGATGGACTTGATGCGGTGCCTGAAGATTGGAAAGCACGCCAGGAGATGACTTTTGAATTAGCAGAGCAGTTCCTTAGCTACTCCAAAAGAATGAAGTATCGATTCACTCCAATCGGAGTTGCGCAGGGTTGGAGTCCCAAATCCTACGCGCTGTCTGTCAAGAAACTCCAGGAGTTGGGGTATCGGTATATTGCGTTCGGTGGTTTTGTCCCTCTTAAAACTCGGGACATCCTCACCTGTCTCCAAGCCTCTAGTCTAGTGAGGAAACCTGAAACACAGTTTCACCTTTTGGGGATCACTCGCTGTGAAAACGTTCAAGCTTTTGGAGATTTTGGTGTTGTGAGTTTTGATAGCACATCTGCTTTGCGTAAGGCATTCAAGGACGACAAGAACAACTACTATACCCTTCACGGAACCTATTCCGCGATCAGGGTGCCGCAAGTGGATGCAAATCCTGAACTGCTCAGGCGCATTGTAGCCGGACAAGTCAGCCAGGAAAAAGCGAGGGCGTTGGAGCAAGAGTGTCTGGCAACCTTGGGGAAGTATGACTCTGGCGAAGCGTCCCTCGACATCACACTTGATATCCTTCGATCCTATGAATTGGTCTTCAACGGATCGGTTGATCGATCGGACGCATATCGACGGGTTCTAGAGGATCGACCTTGGTCAGAGTGTCCCTGTGAAATCTGTCGAAGGCTTGGCATTCATGTGATTATCTTCCGCGGAGCCGAACGAAATCGGCGTCGTGGCTTTCACAACCTTTTTGTCTTTAACCAACAATTGCAGGGACACATAGAGCAACGGCATCTATGTGTTTCGTAATTATCATCGAAATGGATCATGCAAAATGAACAACAAGAACGAATTGAGGTTGCCGGCGCTTGAAATTGTGCAAGGGCGAAATCGTACTTTCTACAGCTTTGCTGTTGACGGCAAATTGCTCTCTAAGTTTTCCACCGTATCACGCATTCGGCGCGACGGAGACGATCTAGTTGCGGGCTACCAAAGACCTGAGGTGTTTTCGCACATATCAGAGATCAGGAACTACATCGAATCCAAGGATCCACTACTCCCAAACGCGATAGTGCTCGCATTTGACCGCAGAGTGAAGTTCGTCCCCACTGTAAGTAGCAAATCTGCCTATTGCCGGGTGGGAACTCTCATCATTCCGTTGGTAAACTCCGGAGACGCCAACGGAAGACCCGGGTTGATTGTTGATGGACAACAGAGAGCAGCGGCTATCCGCGAAGCTCGTGTTGACAGTTTTCCGATTTGTGTAACGGCATTCATTGCGGACGATGATAGAGAGCAACGAGAACAGTTTATCCTTGTCAATTCGACGAAACCGCTCCCAAAGGGTCTTATCTACGAGTTGTTACCAACTACAGAAATGAAACTACCGACGCTTTTACAGAAGCGTCGTTTCCCCGCACAATTGTTGGCACGTCTGAACTCTGACTGTGGATCTCCGCTTAGAGGAAAAATCCGTACTCCAACAACTCCATCTGGAATCGTACAGGATAACAGCATTCTCAAAATGCTCGAAAACAGTTTAAGCGATGGCCTTCTGTATCGCTATCGCGACCCGGAGACCAACCAATCCGACGTGGAATCGATGTTGCAGATTGTTAAATCTTTTTGGAAAGCAGCGTCGATTGTGTTTCCAAAGGCCTGGGGTCTTCCTCCAGCAAAATCTCGTCTGATGCATGGAGCCGGCATTGTCTCAATGGGATACCTGATGGACGCCATTGGTGAACGGTTTCGGGATGCGAAAATACCGCACGAAGAGCAGTTTCGTCATGACTTGCTTCCTCTTGTTGATGTTTGTCGCTGGACAGACGGTTATTGGGATTTTGGTCCTGGTGTCAAACGAAAGTGGAATGAAGTGCAAAATACGCCGAAGGATATTCAGATGCTGGCGAATTATCTGATGGTCCAATATAAGGCCTTGGTTTGGAGTCGCCCACAGATTTAGGGAGAAGTGAATGCAACCGCAGAATAGGGTCCTCCGCTTCAGCGGGTCTACGGTCAAATCGTGGTTTCAGTATCGATGTGACCGCAAGACCCGGTATGAGACGCTCACGGCCGACGAACGCGCAGCGGTACCAGTTTTACAGGTGCTCCAACCCAGTGCATGGGCGCAATTCGGTGTGGATTTTGAAAAGATCGTTCTGAAACGGTTGCGTTCGACAGGGGCATTCATCTATCTTCCGTTCAGCCGACAAGCGACACACGATGAATTGACGACGTTGCCCTTTCTTCGCGGCTCCCGAAAGGAAGAATACGGCTATCAACTGCGATTTGCGACAAGTCCATGGCTAGAGAAGGAACTTGGGATCGAAGGCAGTGATATCCGGATCATCAATGGGTTCCCGGATCTAGTCCGCATCTCGCTCGATGATGGGATTCCGATCTTTGAATTGACAGACATCAAGGCTACGCATGTGGCAACGCCATTCCATAAGGTGCAGGTCGCGTTTTATGCCCTTATGCTCGAAGGAATGCTGAATCAGTTGGATCTACCTGGCCGCATCGACCAGACAGCGTATATCTGGAGGTTGAAGGACGATGATGATGGAGCAAGCGGTGAGATTCAAGAGGATCCATTCGCACTTACAAGCTACATCGAACTGGTGAAGGATTTTTTTCGCCGCAAGGCCGCATCCTTGGAGAGCGTCAAAGTCGGACCCGGCCAGGATGACACCTTCTTCCACCTCTACTTCAAATGCGAGCAGTGCGCTTTTTTGGAGCATTGTGTCAAGTCAATCTCGCAATCCGATCCGCGCGAACGCGATGTCTCGGCAGTGCCAGGGCTTTCTCATGATTCCAAACGCGCACTCCTGGGGGCGAATATCCGAACCGTGGGCGACCTGGCTGCGGTAAGCAACCTTGGATCCGTAAATCGCACCGTAAGTTGGTCACTTCAAAGCAAGTCGGAAACTCTTATATCGAGAGCCCGTGCAATCGCATTGGGAGCCGTGGTGCGCAATCCAAATGCCTACAGCCTCCACATGCCACCGCAGGTTGACGTCGGACTTTTGCTCCTATCAGACTTCGATCCTGTCGGAGGGGGGCTTGTTTCGCTCGGATACTTGCGAATGCAGGGTGAGGACCGAAAGGAGTTGATTGAAGTTCTGCCATCAGGCAACCGTGAGGAAGAGGCTGCGGCAATCAAGAGAGTCTTAGGCGCGGCATTGGCGGATCTCTCAGTTGTCGATCAATGGAATGCCGCCGAGAAGCACCCCCCGTTACACGCACACATTTTCGTATACGAACCTGCGGAAGCGCAGTATTTGAGGGAAGCCATAGGCCGCCATCTCGACGACGCGGGTGTTCGCTCGGGTCTGCTGAACATGATCCGGATCTTCCCTCCCGACCAGGCCGTTCCAGAGCCCGAATTCCGAGGGATGCACCACCTGCCGGCCTCTGCGCTACGCACCGTGATCGACCAACTTTACTCACTGCCAGTTTCCGTCAGCTATGACCTACGGCAAGTCTCCCAGGCATTGGCTAAGGCTCCAGTTCCGCTGCGCGAGCCATATTTCCCCGAAACCGGATTTGAGCGTCAATTCTCTTCGATGCTTCCCATCGAAATAACCCGGGCTTTGAAGCGTGGTGAGATCTCGGTTGACGCCATTCAGACTGACATTCGGAAACGACTCTTCTCGATGGCGTCCATGGTCGAGTGGTTGCTCAAAGAAAATGCTCGTGCTGCAACGCCCTTCCTTCGGCTACGAAAGAAACCCTTCCGATTCCAGGGCAACTTCGATCCCCTGGCAGCCAGCGATCTGGATGTCCTGCACGCATACGCGCTGCTTGAGAATCGAGCAGGCTTGCTGAATCGAATCGTTTCGCTAGCGCAACCCGCAAAGCGGCGGCGGGATGGACTACGTTGCTTCGCTGATCTGAAACTTCATCGCCACGAACGATTCGGGAACCTACACAGAATGGTATTCAATGTTCCCTTCGAGAGTCGGCAAGCTGAACTGTCGTCGGATTCGTTTGGAGTAATCTTGACCCAGGATGATCCAGACATCCTGCTCGATCCGGGACGCTGGGACGACCACACAGTCCGAATCGAGAGCGTTCGTTTTGGGGCTGGTTTTGGAACTGTGTCGACGACGATGGCGCACAGCAAGTTTGAACAACACTTTGAATCCAAGGTGCGGAATAACCCTGCCTCTCCATGGTTCTTGGATGAGATATTCACCGATCCAAATACCTCAAGAATGCTAGAGTTCCTGGAATTCATTGCCCAGAATGAGGCGCCCAAATGACCGTTCGAGGCGACGTGCTCAGTTTTCTCCGGACACCTCTGGAATTTGCTGGAGCAGTAGACGAGCAATCCAGCAAACTCTGGTTGTCGGCATTGGAGGAGATTGCGCTCCCTCTGAGCGCTTCCTCCGGTCGCGGCCTCGGCATTGCGCAGGAAAAGGCCTGGAGAACTCTTGCTGGCTCCAGATTGGGGCTCATTCTTGGCCCACCTGGAACAGGAAAGACCTTTGCCCTTTCCTGGATGGCGCTTGCCTATTTGATCGCCCGGCGCCGTGCTGGCTTGCCTTGCCGTGTTCTGCTCACCGGATTCACGATCAACTCGATCGGAAACCTGTTGGAGGGGGTAGAGGAGAAGGTTCAGCGATTCGAACCGTCTGGAATTCCGCTCATTTTCTGTGGCAGTGCTGCCGAGGAGGCGTTTCCGGACAGCGTTGAAACATTCGCGATTAATCGCCGTGAAGATCAGGACACAGCTTGGGAACGGCTCCGACAGCCTTACGTGATTGCCGGGCTTACTACATGGTCCCTGTTTCGCCTAATCTCGGACTCCGATCAAGCGGGTCGCGAGGGTCCGACGCTCCCCCTTTTCGATCTGGTCTGCATCGATGAAGCATCGCAGATGATGGTCGCTCAGGGACTCATGGCGCTGGCTGGTATCGAGAAGGGGGCCCGTGTAATTGTCGCTGGAGACAACCAGCAACTGCCTCCGGTGCAGGCCATGTTCGACAGAGAGATCAATGGACGGCAACTTGGCTCATCGCTTTATGAGTTTCTCAAGAGCGCAAGCGCTCCGGAAGTGCGCTTTGAAGAGACGCGAAGGATGAACCGCCCGCTGTCTGCATTTGGCAGTCGCGAGTTCTACGAGGACCGATTCTACCCTGCAGCGGACATCGCTGATGAACAATTGCGACTGCGGGAGAACTGGAGAGAGGGACTCGACGAGTGGCAGCAAATTGTGCTGGATCCAACTTATCCGGTGGTGATTTTGTTGCATGATGGCCCCGCTGCGGGGTTGGAGAACCCGTTTGAACAGGCAGTCGCTTCCGAACTGGTGCAATCCTTCTATAGCCGGATGCTGCCATTGGAAGGGCAGACTGAATTGACGCCGGAGGTCTTTTGGCACGAACGAATGGCGGTTATTACCCCGCACCGCGCCCAAAACGCCGCCCTTCGGTCCTACTTCACGGGTAAACCGTGGGGCGTTGGTTGCGTAGTCGAAACCGTGGACCGAATCCAGGGCAAAGAGAGAGATGCGATCATTGCATCATATACCGTGGCGGACACCGAGTTTGCTCAGGCAGAGGGTGAATTCTTATTCAGCCGCAATCGATTGAATGTAACCACAAGCCGTGCGCGCCGAAAGCTTGTGTTTATCGTAAGTCGCCGACTCTTCGAAGTTGTGCCCCCGCGAGAGGAAGTCATCGACGCCGCGCAAACGCTCCGGCGATTTGTCTTTGGCGCCGAACGGGTTGAAGGCACGCTTTCGCTTCCGGATAGAGAGGGCAGAGAGTGGCCGGTTGAATTGCGTGTCCGGCGCTTCGAGACTGCACCATTGCCACCACCATTGCAGGCGGCGACGCGCACACGCGAGGAGCGTGCCTTTCCCGAATTGACGGAAGCCCTTTTGGATATCGAGCGCATCATTCGAGAAATTGCTCTGCGAAGTCAGTATGGAAACGCTCCGCATTACGAGATCAACAAGAAGGCCTTAAGAGACGTAGCCTTCCCGGAGTTGCGGGACTTGCTCGTTCTAGGCAGAATCTCGCTCGCACAAGTTGGTTCACCGCCCTTTTGGGTTGCAAAACCGCTTGACCCACCGTGCAAACCGTACGCACTCGATCCCGACGATCTGAAGCAGCGACTCATAGCTGTTCTTGAAGAGATGCGGCAGGGCAACAGGTCTGTTCCCTATTCGAGACTTCGCAACCGATTCGTGTGGCCCGATCTCGATGGCCATGATGCACTGAGGCCATATGTCGACCAGTTAGTGCGTGAGGGGATTCTGGAATGGGTCAGCGATAAATCGCTCGCACTTTCTGATCGCGCAATATCAGCTTCTGAAACCAAATTGGTTCCGGCTCCGGTCCTTCATGAGGAAGACTTCGTTCTTCTCAACCTTCTAGAGGATAGGGAGAGAAAGCGGATCAACTTTGGCATCTTTGAGTCGTGGACCACGCTACGCGCGCTCGGTGCAGAGTTGGCCTGGGACAAGTCCGTTACTGCTGCTAGTGCAGAACGTCTTCAAGCAAGCGGATATATTTTGATCGGGGAAGACGACAGATGCAGAAGTCGTATGGCCGAACTTGCTCGTGAAGTGCGCTACGTAAAACAGCGTTTCCGGGCGAATGATGCGCAACAACGGCCCTATCTGGTCCGATCCATGAAACTGGCTATCAAGGACCGTAACAAGCCGACGAGAGATCGATCACTGAGTGAATTGATCGAGCGCATGAAGGGCGAATCTGGAGGCGATGCAACTATTGCCGAGGCTCTGAATTGCATGGACCAAATGCTGCGTCGCGCTTGGCAGTCAAGCGACCCAATCCTGGCAGGTTTCCAAGAACGCGCGATCGAAATGATCTTCCGCTCTTGGACAGGAAGCGGAGACGCGAACGCCTTCGTTATCACGGCCGAAACCGGGTCGGGAAAGACTGAGGCTGCTTGTCTGCCCATTATTGCCGGTGCTGCATGGGATCATCTGCGGGGCGTTCGAGGTGCGCGAGCGCTGCTGGTTTACCCAAGAATCCGCTTGGCACATAACCAGGCACAGCGCCTCGCAAATTATTTGGCTCACTTTTGGGCTGTTTCTGGCGCACCGCACTTGACGCTCGGAGTACAGGCTTCGGGCGTTCCGGCTACATTCTTTCAAAACGTCCCCTCAGAATGGGAACCTCGCGGCGAAGGATTTTCTTTCCCATTCTTCGGCTGTCCCGCATGTGGGAATGATCTGTTACTAACACCGGAACAGGGATGCGATGGATCTGACAAGCTTTTATGTCACAAATGTGGATGGAGTTTTTCCGGTTGGGTTGGCACCCAGAATCGACTTGCGGCTTCCCCTCCGTCGATTCTTCTGATCGTTACTGAGTCACTTCACGGCTGGATGCAAGAGCCAAAATACTCGGGCATTTTCGGAGACACAGGGGCGGCTCCGCGCGTCGTTCTAGCAGACGAAATCCACCTGTATGCGTTGTCCCATGGTGCGAATGTGGGTTATGCGCTTCAGCGGTTGCTCGCGAGAGCACATTTCAATTCGCCTGATGGGCAAAAGCCGATTGCTATCGGAATGAGCGCCACTTTGGGCCGTCCAGAACTCGTTTGGGGTAACCTCTGCGGGAGAAAAGAAGTAGCAGAACTCGGTCCTTCAACTGCGGAGCGGAAGCCGAACGTTAGAGGGCGGGAGTACTTCTATTTCGTTCAACCAGAGATCGAGTCGCGCGGAAAAGACATCGCCGGGGCATCGACCACAATCCAAAGCCTGATGGTACTTGCACACGGCATGCGTCGTCGCACAGGAAAGGAAGGCGGCTTCCGTGGCCTGGTCTTTCTGGACTCGATTGACAAGGTGAGAAGGTTGCACAGTGACTATAGCGATGCCGAGGAAACCAAGGCGCTTGCACGATACCGGACTTACCTCTATGGTGACGATCCTGGGACCGGCGAGCCCCGCACGACATGCTGTCAACAACCCTTGTCATGCTCGCGATTCCGCAATGGTGAATGCTGGTACTTTGCCGCAAACGATACGCATCAGGCTACTGCGCAAGGACCGTACGAGAAAGAAAGACATTTGAAAGTCGGAGAATGGCCTGTAACTTCGAAGGGATCAGAAAAGACGGCCAATATGATGCGGAACTCCGACCTCATCTTTTCTACCTCGTCTCTTGAAGTCGGCTATGACGATCCAGATATGGCGCTCGTTTACCAGCACTACGCGCCCATTAACCTCGCAAGTTTTGTGCAACGCAAAGGTCGTGGCGGACGAGGTACTGACGACCGCCCCCTGACAGGAATCACTCTGTCGGCCTATTCCCCAAGGGACTCATGGTATTTCCGGCGACCGGAACTGATGCTTGATCCGGCGGGCTTTGAGATTCCGCTGAACATGAACAACTACTTCGTTCGCCGGGGACAGGCCATTGCTGCGCTATTGGATGGACTGGCGCGATGGAAAACGCAGAATCAGGATCGGTTGCCCATTAATCAGTACGGGGAACTAGCCAGGCTTATTCCACAAGCCGCCGATTCTGCTGATCGTTTTATCCAACAGGTCTTTGGTCCGGATATCTATCGAGAACTTGGCGTCGAGAATGTCGCCGACCTGTGGTCGATGGCATACTCGGCCCGGATCGGGGAGATTAACTTTAACCAAGCTCCACGGTATTGGGGTTGGCAGTTTCGCTTGATGCCTCGCCTGCTGTTCCAAACAGTAAATCTGCCTGTTCTGAGCGTGCTGGTCATGGGCAGGCCGGACCCTGAGCAGGAAGATATTTCACTGGCTATGGCGACTGTTGCGCCCGGGAATATGACGAGACGTTATTCCTACGACGAATTCCACTGGGTTGTACCAAGAGATGGACGGGCCGCCTGGTTTAGTGGGGCTGATCATATTTTTCAGGAGGAAGATCTGCTTCAAGGGGGCGACGTGACTTCCTTTGTGCGTGAGATTCCAGAGTCCGTTCGTGTCACCTTGGGGAGCGACTTCCACACGATGCTCTCGCGACCGACCCAGATCCGACTCGAAGTTGCGGGAACTCGCCGAGGAGATTGGATCCCAAACTGGCGCTATGATCGAGCGCAACATCGAGTGGTCCGTCTGGAAGGGAACGAGCCAAGTCCCGTCCGGATACTGGAGAAATCTCAGGCGAGTCTGCGTGGGTTTCTGGTAGTCCAGGCAAACTACGAGAAAGCTGCTTCAGAACAGTGGACATTGCCTACAGGATTTGGCAAACTTTCCTCGTTCGTAGCCGCGCCGGGTCAACCTTCAGATCCCGGGATAAGGGCTTCGCGCCTCTTCTGGGGAGCCGATACAACCCTCAGGTTGGATGACCGCGATCACCCGGAAGAGTCCCTCACGCAGTTCTTCGTACATCCTGAGAGTCAGAAACCGATGTTCAGCGGTTACTCGATTGAGACGGAGGGAGTGCAACTACATTTGGATAGCGCTACCCTCGATCGCTTCATTGCCGATGAGGTTGAGAGACTCCGCGAAACAGAGGAAGAGCGCTGGCTTAAAGGGCGACTGTTTCGTTACCTGCTCAGCACCAAAAGCGCGGCTGCAGGACTCAACACATACCATGCGCTTCGTTTGTCTGAAGTGCTGCAGAGTGCGTCCAGCAGGGACGATCTACGAGGCGAACTACGTCTGCTCATGAAGTTCTGGGATAGTGCACGACTGGGGACACTCCTGCAGCGGACTTTTGATACGGTACTCCCATACCATCCTTTGCTAACCAGCAGGCGCATTCAGACATTGAGTGCCGCGGTTGCGGGGAACGCATACCGCCAGGCGATTCAGTCATCTTTCCGGGACGCGGCTGACGCCGAAGTATTCCGCCGGTACCTCAGATCGCTTGTGCTAAACAGCGTGGCCGTTCGTTTGCACCAAATGTTTGTGCTGCACGGTCGCGGTGATGAAGGGCGCGTATTAGCCCATACAAAGGTACCGATGGAGTTTGGGAGCGACGCGTCGGACACCATCTCGGTGTTTGAGAACGGTATGCATGGGGACGGCACCACGCGCACGTTCCTCCGACACCTCGATGAGATTTCTACATCATGGAGCACGGGTTCGTTGGCTGATTGTCCGAGCGCACAGGAGGATTGGTTACTCGAAGAGGCAGCGACTCGGGAAGAAATGCACGCCGAATGGCGGGAACTGGATCCAGGCCAACTATCGGACATGCGCAAACTGGCGATGGATCTGGGCGTGGATGGAGATGATGTGCCGCTCGATCGGGTAATCACGATGGTATTCGGTTCAGAACTTGTAGGTGACGAGCGCTTCGAGTTCTTCGAATTGTACAAGGAGATCCGCGAGGTCAAAACCAGGATTCGCAAGGAAGTCGGTCGTGTCCCTACCGTGTGGGAGGTTGTCAGTGCGGCAACCCAAGGCGCAATTGCCGATTCTCCGGAGACACCACGTTTGGCAGCCCTCCATCGCGTCTACGCCTCCCTTCCCGACGCTTCTCAAGAAGAGTCCTTTTCACCAGGGGCGCGACTTGCGGATCAGGTTCACCGGTTGAGTGCGAGTCTCTGTGTTGACGGTTGCCAGGCGTGTCTTCACTCCAGTGCAGGCATCGCGGATGCATCTCAAGGCGAAGCATCCGTCAGCCGGTTGGTTTTGGCCCGCTACTCGGAATTCGTGTTTGGCTCAGCGTGAGGCGAAGCGCTGGAGAGAAATGCGGAATAGACCATCTGAACGACGGTTTCGGATCCACTTCAGAACCGCATCATCAGCCAAATCGAGTGTCGCTTCATCATTCGCCAGTGCGTTCAAAAATGCCTCTACCGACTCTCCGGCACCAATGGCAGCCAAGTCCTTTCGAATTGTTCCCGCATCTTCCAGCAATACGCGATGGGATTCGACTAGGTCTGAAGTGGGCGGGAATTGGGATGCTAGTGCCGCACCGCGCTTCGCAATCAAAGTCATACGGTGCCCCAACTCCCGTGTGTCCCCAAATTCGGACAATAAAGCGCCGAGGCTCCCAAGCGAACCAATATCTGCGTTGATTCGGCGTTGCCATACCCGCAAGCCGTCACGCATCACGACATCGACTCGTGACTTTGCGTCTGTGGCTGTTCCACGAACTTGGGAGAGTTGATTGAGGTCCTGAGCGGACTCTATCTTCTGCCCCGCAGACTGCAAAATGCGCAGCGCACCCAAGGCCTCCCTTTCGTCATCCGGATCCCAGTATTCCTTGAGTAAATGGATCGATAGTTGCCATCGTTCCATTCGCTCGATTCCGGGTATCAGATCCTGCGTGTGCTGACACGCATCCTGAAAAGCCTCACCGAACTGTTCCCCAATACGGGCCTGCGCGATTCTTGGGATGAGTTGTTCAAGAACCTCCAACTGATCATTCATGGTTCGACCTCATGGCCAGTTCGATGGCTTTTGCTGTATCGTTCAATCGCTTACCAGTGTTGTGAATATCGTCGATGTTCAACGATCCGGAACTAGCGTTCATGTTCAGATAAGCTGAGACATACTCGGCCAACTTGCCAACGACAGCCTCACCGGACTCGAATGCGGGAATAAGTATTCCAACCGACTGTACTGGTGCCTCCAGACACCACTGAAGAATGGAGATCGGGGAGGGTTGTGCTTCGTCTTCCAGGCAGATCAGAAACTCTTGCAAGGCACGCACTTCCGGTGAACTTTCGTTCAGATAACCTGCGTTGCGAAGGCGGGTCACCTGCGACTTCCATTCTTGAATAGATCCTGCCCCTGCATCGTGAAGGAATTGAAGCACAGTGCCTATTGCGGTTTCAATTCGTTCGACATGTTCGCGTACGCTGTTGCCGCGAAGTTGTTCCATGAGTTGCTGACCTTGCCGTCGAATTCGGCTCGATTCTCGGCCAGGCAAGCCATTCAGCTTCGTTGCCGTTTCTGACGCTCGTTCCGAGAGGGTCACCAGTTCGCTGATCTGCTGATTGCCGCCAGATGTCAGTGGTTCCGCCGGAAGATTCGTATAAGCTACATTTGCTTTCAATTCTCGAATTGCTCTCAGACCGTCCGCAGCCTCCACCAGGTCGGCTCGTGGTTCAGATCCTTGAGGAAGAGTTATCCATTCCCGAAGAACCTCACGGATCTTGGAATGCGATGAACCTGTACCTTTTACACTAACGAATTCATCCCAACTGTCCACGCGTTGGCCCGGCGCACTTGTAGCCTCCGCCTCATCACTCAGTATTATTCGCCATTGTTCGGACTCATCTGTCAGCGGCTTTACGTCGCCGCGCAACCACGCCCGTGCAGTGAGCAACTGGACGGCGGTGTGCATCGGGGACCAAGTTTCACCCGATTGTGTGCGAAACAAGTTCATTCGCGTCGCCATGTGGCTAATCACCAGTTGCTGCAACTTGCGGCGGAACCTCGCAGCGTACTGTAGCAGCAGCTCAACCTCAGCGCCTTCCGGCGGGTATCGAAGGCACAGATAACCATACAGACCGCGGAATACCCACATCTCCCGTGGGATGACCAAGTGGCCCGCCCTGGCCTGTCCAGTCCCTGCAAGCAAAATGAGCCGGTCCGTGAACAATCGGCGCCAAAGGTACCACGGAATGCCGAGTTGTTGCCAGGGAAGCTCGAAAATTGCCAGCCAAACCTGTTGGTTCCAAAACTGCTCATCATCGAGGCGACGACCGTCTTCCCATGCCTCAAGTTGCTTCAACCGGCGATCCAGATCTCCTGCCCGAATGGGTCGAGGGGGTTGAGGCCCAGATGTCGGCTTCGAAGTGGGTTTTGGTGGCCGCAGTTCCGGCCCAGGTGGCTCAGGCCGCGGTTTCTCGTCTGGAGTTCCTGGCTTGGAAACTTCCGGCTTAGGAAACTGATCGGTCCCCACACTCCCTGGCCACGGCAGTTGGAATGTCTCGAAAACAGACTTCCGGATTCCTGCAAACTCTGGTTCCCCATCCGCAGTCTGGGAGATTCCGACCGAAGCTGGACGCTTACCCCACAATCCTGTCAACAGGCGAAGGCGAGCCAGAATCGAATCGTCTTCCTCGGCGATTGCACTGAGTCTGTCTCTGACTGGCCCAGGCAATTCGGTCGCCCGTTGGATGGACGCGATCGGAAACTCCGGTGGCGGATAATCTCCGCGCTCAAGGTCATTCACGTGGAAGAGTGCGGGATGAACCAAGCTCTGCAAGAGTCCGCGCGGCGTCATCTGCGTAAGTTTCCCTTCCGGGCCGACCAGGCGGGGATAGTTGCTCGTAATGTAGATTTCCGATATTGGGTATAGCCCGTATCCGTCGCACGAACCGAATGAACGATGACATGGCTCTTGATCTGGACAGTCTTCGCACGCGTTCGGAACGTTGTTACCATCCTTGATTCCGGTTATGCCCAGACGGACTGCGTTCAGGTATTTTGAAGCGAATCGCACTTGAGACTCACTCGTCTCAAGTGAAGTGACTGTCTCGAAACCGTGGTCACCACGGCCCAGTCGGATCATGTGCGTCATGCGCGCAACGATATTGCCGAGTCCTCCAATGAACTTTTCGAAATACGAGGGCGTAAGACCGACAACCGAGATCAAATCGCATTCGTCCGGACGAGTCTGGCTATCGGTGACCAAGACGTCGATCAACAGGTTATCAACTCCTTGAAAGCTCGTGATGTCTTCAAGCAACAGCACGAGTCGCCGGTTTTCATCTCGGAGTCTGCGGCGCAAGCGCCGGAACAATTCCCTCATTCCGCTGGCAGAGATACCTAGAAATCGCTGAATCGCCGGATTTAGACGCTCGTTAAGCGCGCGAAGGAATTGAGATGCCTCGGGAGCAATCCCACTGAATGGCTTTCCGTGATTGGCAAGATCATCCGCAGCTTCAAATTCGACTCGGAGCCTCTGCAGGAATCGTAGGTGAGCTCTTTTCGGGTTTTCGATGGCTTGACCAATTTGAACCAGTTCCTTGATGTCTTCAGGAAGAAACTGGGCCAATTCTGAGTTCCTCTCGCCATCTTGCCCACATACAGTCCCTAATATGCGGGAGGGTGCGCTCCATCGATCACGAACCTCAGATGAGAGCAGAAGTTCAGAAAGTGCACGTTCCTCGCACCATTTCATGTCATCCATTTCTTTCTCAAGAAATGCCGCACCGAGGGAAAGGCCTAGTGCGTTGTGAAATAGCTTGACTCTCCCCTCGAAGCGTATCCCATCGCTGGCCTCGATGCCTTGCCAAAGGGAAGAGTCGCCCTCAAGTGGAAGCACTTTTCGAAGTTGCTCCAAGGTACTCTGAAGACTTCCATCAGCTCTCTGTATAAGCAACACAAGGTCACTTGTCTGCGCCCGGCTCCATTCGATATTGAGCCATCTAATCAGATGAGATTTTCCAGAACCAGGTTCTCCACGCACAACACAGAAGGCATGACGAACGCCTTCGCGGGAGAGCGCATTAAACAGGCTCTTCTCATTCTTTTCTGCCAGTTCAGCGGCACGATTCCCGCCGACTTCAAAACCTTCAATTGGGAAGTGAGTTGCCATAAAGACAGCGTCGTTCCCAGCCAGAGCCTCGGTTTGCAGTATCTGTTCAACCGAATCCTGCCGCCAGCAGATTCTATAGGGCACGCTGCGCCTCCTGGACAATCAAAATACTGTCCGCTCCGGTCAATCGTGTGAGATCGTTTGGGTCATTGGCAAAGTGAACGCGCTCTGCGGAATCTCCCAACGCAGTCAATCGGATCTCACCTTCCTGGTGAAGTTCGCGAAGCGCGCTGCTCAATACGCGAGAAACTGTCTTTGGGCGCCAACCGGTGCGCTCAGACATTTCGGAGAACAGGTCTCCGCCGTCGAGATACGGCATACGTTTTGAAAGTTCCTTTTGGACTTCACGAAAGTCAAGATTGCGATCAAATTCCATCTTGCCAGCAATTCCTCGCAACTCCCGAAGAACACGCTCCACGGGGGAAGGGAAAAACGGAGTGCTCGGCAATTCCATGCCCAACCCAAGGAATGATACCCATCGAACCCACGGTGCCAACTTGGTCGTATTAAATGTTCTGGCCTCCTGATCGTCCGGTCGTGAGAAAGCTCTATCGATTTCAGCTACAAGTTCGTCTCGAACAGTGCGGTGCAGTCCAGCAGCGTGCCGGTCCGCCCGCAACACAAACCATGCGTATACCTTTAGGACGACCGAGTTGGCATCCTCATCAGTTGAATTAGAGAGATGCCGATGCACCAGGTCGGCAAACTCCTGGATCGTTGAGGGAACCTCCACTTTGAGTGTGATCGGCGTACCGTCCTCGATCAGGTTCAAACTGCGTGCAGCGCCAAGAGTCTGTCCGAATGCATCTTTCGGTCGGGGCACCTCGGCATTCCCAATCTTGTTACGCGGCGTGAGCCAACATATGACCGTCTCTAGGGGGAGCGGCGCGCCAGCCTCGGAGAGAAGTCGCAGGAGGCCAAAGACCCGGTTGGGACTGCCCTGCGTGTCGGTTAGAAGGCTCATTCGTTACTTCTCCAATCTTCCAATTCCCGTTCATTTCGAAACGCCCCCCGACATGCGACCTGCACCGCTGGCCGCCCCTCCAACTCAAGCCGTCGTGGCGTGATGTAGAGCATAAGCTTGGGTGTTTCCTCAAGAGAGTCACGCTGCCTGCGAATGGCATTCCAGAATTGATCGACCGCCGACTGAGGGGTACCAAAAGCCGGGAAGACGACTGCAGTCGGCGCCGGGATCATTCTCCAGTCTCCCTTGAGGAGATCGGAATGCGTCAGACAAAAGCCCACTTGCGCGTCGGACTGTGTCAGCGCTTGAGCCGTGGCGGCCCCGAAACTGTCAGGAATTACGAATTGCTCCACTCCCACATCAGCCAATCGCTTCAGCATAAGATCCCGACCGGCCAGGTAATGATCGTCTTCAGGAATAATGCAAGATTCCAAAGTCCGCGCGCTTCGGAATGAGAGGTCCGGCCGTTCCCAAAACTCACCAAGATGATAATGCGCTGACACAGAGGGTGGAATCCGGTTGAGGCGGCACCACCAACACCGTCCGCAGAGATCGACATCGACGTGACCGCTTTCAATTGTTTCAAATAGGCGAACGAGCACGCACCCTGCGTCCTTCGAGTGATCGGTCAGAACATTTTCCAGAGCCAGGATGTCCTGAAATATCTCGTTTTGTTCCAATGTGCGCGACTGAAGAACTTCCCTGAGATGAGGTTCTCCCGCTGCGTTCGTCTCTAAAAGACGCGGGTCCAAAAGCGCAACCTTCCAACGATTCAACTTCAACTCTGGATCGACTTCGAGTATCTCCAGCGCTCCCGTACGTTGAAGTTGATTCATTAACACCATATTCCAGCCGCGATTATGTCTGCCGGTTTCATACGATATGTCCGGAGGGTGCGCATCCAGTGAAAGGTCGACGACGCGGTTGCCGCGTTCATCCCAGGAAGCGGGCAGATGCCGATCCCCTGCTTCCTTGGCGAGGCCGCGCCAGCGATCCACACCCCGATCAACCGTCAGGAATTGGTTCGTTCCCATGCGGTATGCGAATCCAAGATCATCGTTGCGATCTCTGAAATCGCCTCCTCGATTCTTCCACCAGAGGCAAAGCGCCAGTGCCTGGCGGCCGTCCCGGCCTCCGCGCCCAATCTCCTGGTAGTACCGCGCGGCGCTTTCCGGAACACATGCGTGGATTACGGAGCGGACGTCTGGCTTGTCTATGCCCATCCCGAAGGCAGAAGTGGCAATGACGAGATCCAGCCGATCTTCGATCCATTGCTTTACGACTTCTTTTCGCGACCCTGGCCAGGAAGATTCGCCTGTCACAAGGCCGATTCGCTCGTAGCCCTTCTCGTTGCGAAGGGTTCTATGAATAGACTCCGCATCTTCAACCAGAGTGGTGTACACGATCATCGGGCGCGGTGCGTAGTCGATTGCATCGAGCAAAGCTTGGCGACGCTCCTCGATGGAGTTAAATTGAACAGAAACCAAATCAAACTCGTAGCGGGGAACCCTCGCATCGATCTCAATCCACTCACTGGCGGCCGTTTTATAGCCACGTCTCAACTCGCGCCGCGCTGCGTCACCGATTGTCGCCGACAGCAGAACAACTCGGATGGCAGGATTGATACTTCTCAATTTCTGAACCATGCCGGGAAATCGCTGAAAATCCGGACGGAAGGTACGACCCCAACTTTCGATAATGTGAGCCTCATCGACAAAGATCGTGCTTAGACGGCCTTCGGCTGCCAGAACCCGGTCCTCACGTGGTCTCGCAGCATCCAAAATCCAACTGTTAGCCGCCCCGAGGAGCATTTCTGGCGAGATGATCAGAACAGGTATCTCTCCACGAAGAAACTCTTGGCGAATCTGATCGCGCAACTCTGCCCCCATTTCGCCCCTCAATGACCGTGAACCTTCAAGACCAGGAATCGAGTGAAGGGTTTCCTCGTGGGCTATTGCAAGTGCAACTGTCGGAACGACCACAACAGCTGTGGGCTTCTCATTAGTCGTTCTTCGCCTCCACCAAAGCGGGCCCAGTTCAAACAGTAGGCTCTTTCCCCCTCCAGTAGGAATGGTTACCAGCATGGATGCTCCCGCCGGCATCGTCAGCAGTGCGCGAACTGCTGCCTTTTGCGTCGGACTCTGATAGCCGACGTACTGGGGAAAGAACTCGGCCAGAACCTTGTCGGAAACCGCAACCTCCCGCGACCTTCGATCATCTTCGTCAATCGCAATTGCGCTCCAAACCTCTTCAGGCAAAACATCGTTGTTGGGTCTGGCTTTCGCGATGAGTGCGAGGGAATCCCCATCTGGCTGAATCGATATACCGAATCGGCTGAAATGGAATTGCCACGTTTCTGGTGAAACCGGGAACCCCGAGCGGGGAACATGGCAGACCCAACCTTCAAGACGGAGAATCTCCCTTAAGAGTGCGCCAGAGTCAGCGGAAGACTTAGCTACGGAAAGGGCAAGGAAATGACGATGGAGCGAAGAGCAGCGCCATCGATGATTCGATCCGGAGTTTGCGTCTTCGGAAGCCAATTGAAGCTCAACCAGGAGTTCGTCGAATGTCCTCGCCATGTAATTGCTCACTTGGTTTGCACTCCAAGTACTAGGAATAAAGAGTCGACATCAATCCTTTCGGATTGGATCGCTAGGGGGATTCGATCGAGGCAATCAAGATCCTGGGCCGCCTGTGAATCATTTTGATTTGCCCGCCATGTTAGGTAGCTTCGATCAAACCTTATGCTGCTCTGGATTCGCCTGAGCGCATCTGTTCGCAACTCCTCTCGGGAAGTACGAGTCTGGGCGACCGCATGTGCAGTAGCGACGGACGTCGCAATCCAGATTTGTGACAGTGGCGCAACGCCATTCAGCTCAATCGGAGTTAGTCGCTCACAATTGTGACTGGCGCATAGCTTAGCTACGAATTCGCCTTCCTCTGCCGAAATTTCCTGTATCGACGGATCTTCGCCGGGAAGTATTTCCATGAGGTGGGATTCTCTACGAGGCGGAGCCTCCTCGATGACTCGTAAACGCAGCGCCGGCGGCAACTCGTTATCCTCAAATCCTTCGAAATTTGGCGAGCATTGAAGCACTATCGAGAGGAAAATACGTCCCTCATATTGGTGGGGAACCGCCACCTTCCCTGCAGCGGTGCGTCCCTCTCCCTCAAGTTGAAACTCTCGCACCAGAAAATCAATAAGCGGGTGACCAGGGCCGAAGAATTGAACTGAATCGTTTAGCATTGCAACCCGATGCTTGAACGTTCCAGTAATCACTTTCCGTCCGGGGTAGAGGAACCGTTCTCTCGGACCTCGAAATGCGTCTGGATCCGCCACAATCTCGACCTCGGATCCTTCCAGGAGTTTCACCCGGAAACCAAGTCGCTCTGCCCAGGCCAGCAAGGCTTCTTTGCCTCCTCCAAGTTGTTGCGCTTCTGTCAGGCCCTTGGCCAGCGCTGTTCCCTCGGAAAGTTGGCGTTTTGAAGAATCGAGGGCACACTCGAAAGCTTCATCACTGCGATTCATTTCTGCGGAAACTGCTTCCCGCAGTTCGTCCCGTATCTCGGTCAACGCCTTGACTCCTAGGCACATGGCATTCAATACTCGCCTCTGGAGCGCGGGCACACCGAACTCGAGCCCGCCTATCGACCGTTCGTAGACACAAAAAATGTCTCGATATGTCTCGAAAATGGCACGTTCCATTTCGTTGGGGCCCAGGGCAACCGCCGACAGAACATCCCGGTCAGCAGGCCGGGCGATGCGGTCCAGCCTTCCGATTCGCTGTTCGATCCGGGAGAGGGACCATGGCGTATCTAGGTGAACAACGGCAGTAGCAATCTGGAAATTGCGCCCTTCGCCACCAAGTTCGTCGGACACCAGCACTCGACAGTCTGCGCTCCGCTGGAACCGAAGCGCGACCTGGCTTAATTCTGACTCCTCCATCTGGAAATGGAAGACCTCAATCGAACTAGCTAGTCGATCCCGGAGGAAGTTGGCAAATCTCACGACGATGTCCGCGTCTTGGCAAAAGACCAGTACTTTGTTGTTGGCATCTTCTCCAAGATGGGATTGTATCCATTTCGTCACCGCGTGAAAACGCGAAGGGGTGCCACGGTCCCTCTGTACCCATTCTTGGGCCAGGTCTATGGCCGTATTTAGCCATTCGAGCTCCCCCTCGATGAGTTTGGTGGTCGCGAGAATGGTTTTCTGGAGCAGCAATTCGTAGCCCGGTTCGGGATCTTGAAGCAATCGCTCGAAGGCATGCTCTCTCTGAATCGATATGCCAGCCTGGAGCTTTCTTCGGCGGAATTCGAGCATTTCGAGTGCGTGTGACGGACAAATGGCGCAAATCCGCTCATAGAGCAACCGTAACCCCGCAGAGGAGGACTCTGAGTCCTCCGAGATAGGCAACTCAGCCAGTTGATGAATGAGGTTGACCTCGGAGTTACTGGGCTCGTAATCGATGATATCGAGACGGCGGACGGGCCACTGCCTGCCTTCGGTTAAAAGCGTTGTTCTCCGAGTCCTGACTAGACGCTGGTCGATCCTATGAAATTCCTGGACGTAGGCAACCAAATCCTCGACGGCAGTGCGAGATCCATTGCGCATTTCGGCGGTCAATTCAGCGATCACGAGGTCTTCGTCGCAAACACCCTTCCAGAGGCCAGCAAGATATTCGAGGTCACTGGCATCGACGTCCCCCGATTCGCGCAGGGCCGCGTCAAGATATCGAATGGTTTCATTGAGTGTGCGCCATACCTGTTTCTGCCCCGCAATGCGATGCTCGAGGGCGTCAGCATTGCCAGGTTGGTAAGCCTCTGGGGAAACCAAAGCGAGCAGGCTAGAAAGACCTTGAAGTTCCTTGCTTGACGGGGTCGCGGACAGGGCAAGAAATCCAGGAGACTTCGCAGCCAATTGAGCGACAAACGGATAAAGCTGATGAGTGGCTGAGATTCGATGCGCCTCATCCAGCACTACCATGTCCCAGTGCTTATCGGCGATCCAACCGCACAGTTTTGAAGAAGCCATGAGGGCGGTCGTTGAAATGATCACACGACCATCCGCAAGGCGGTCAAGCACGAATCTACCTGCCCCTTCCCCACGCCGGGAGAGATCTTCGGCTTCGAGCAACCCGAAGGCTCGCGCTCCAAAGCGGAGGTAAATCTCGGAGAACCACTGCCGACTCATCGATCCCGGCGCAATGATGAGGATCCGGAGGTCCGGCTTTTCCTGGATAAGCGATTGAAGAACCAATCCAGCCTCAATCGTCTTTCCCAACCCAACTTCATCGGCCAGTATGAAGCGAGGGTTGCGACTAGACAGAACACGCCGCAATGCATAGAGTTGGTGCCCCATTGGCTCGATTCGAAGGCCCATCAGACTTGGGATGCCGGCGGTTTGGGTGCGCCACATCTCAATTACCTTTAAGAAAGACTGGCGACGGCGAAAGGACTTCGCCGATCCCCACAAATTGGTCTGGAAGATCGAAATTGGGTTTGTGCGGTCTGGTGGAAGCGGTTCAAATTGAGTTTCATCCAGAAATTCTTCTCCGTCCGCAGCCCGAACTCGATATCGGCAAAGCCCATTTTTTCCAGTTCCTAAGTTCTCAATAATTTCTCCGCCGCACGGCCCTGAAATTCGGTATAAGCTGACAGGATTTCCGCTAAAGAGTTCAAGGCGGCCATAAGGAGCGCCAGTCAGATTCATCTCACACTCTGTCTTTGTCCAAAGAAAGCGGATTCGGGCGCGCGATGGCCCAGTCGAGTGCATTAGACGCGCAGGGCCGGCGTCGTTATCGTCGATCCTCGTCAGAAGCGATCCTAAAGGGAACATCGTCATAGTCCAGACATAAATGCACTGTTTGGAACATGATACTACCTGCTATCCGTCTGATGAATTGGGAGGGAACCGTACGGATTTCGCGTTACAGATTTGCGGATTTCCGTGGTCGATCGTTACGAAGCAACTCTGCCGCGAGTGAGCAACGGGAAAATGCAGACCACTCCCATATATTCACAAATATGCTCATAAGTTGCTTCTATTAAGTTATTTAAGAGATCGGCCCTTGATCCACTAACCACTTTTCTGACAGAATGAAAGTCCAAAGTGAACGAGGCGTTATGCGAATCGCTTACCTCCCCTCCTTTCGCATTGCTGCCGGTTTGCTGCTGGTCGTCCTGTTGGGTGTGGTCGGATGCCAAGTCCTCCGCTGGAGGAATCCTGTCTCTCCCGAGGCGCTCCTGGCGCGAGCCGACGAGATGTCGTGGCTCAATAGCTGGATAGCGGCGGAACCCATTTATCGGCAGGCGGAAGTTCAATTCACAGTGAGGCATCAACTCTCGAAAGCGCTCTATGCGCGTGTCAGCGAGATGCCGGCGCACAGCGAGTCGTCAACGAGCGTCCCTACGCAGATTGCTTTACTGACGCGGGATTTGACCCTGCCTGAGGCGCAGGAGCCAGAGACCCGGCTTCGCGTTCTGACCATCCTCGGAATGCTCGAAGTGAATTATGACGCAGGGATGGCTCGAAAGACGTGGGCAGACGTGGAAGCACTCGCACTGCGTCAGCATCATTATCTGCTGGCGTCCAGGGCCATGGGCGAGCAAGGTATTGCCGCATTCTTGCTCGGCGACATTGCGGTAGCGAAGAAGAATGTGGTCAAGGCATGGTTCGTTGCGAAGACCGCCGACCCAGGCGCTCACATTCGATACGCCAGCATGTATGGCGCGGGCCTGGTAGAAATGCACAAGTACAAGGAGTCTCTTGGACCGCTCGATGAAGCCATCAAGGTTGCCAAGAAGACCCGCGGCGCGGCGTATCCGACGATTGCCATCACGGCCAAGGTGGAGGCCCTCAGCGGCCTTGGGGAGAACAAGGAAGCGCTGGCGTTGGCCAGTGAAGAGATGCAGCGAGTGAGCGGCTATCACCTTGCCGGGCATCTCTATGAGCTTTACCAGACCAGGGCTGGCGTCTACGAGAAAATGGGCCAATGGGATCAAGCTGTCTCCGACTACAGTCAGGCCATTCAATACGCCAAACAACTTTCATATTGGCGCGGCTTGACGCAGGTGGACGGCTTGCTCGCAACGGCGTACCTGCATCAAGGGGCATTGCAGCCGGCATTGACTACAATCAACGAGGCCATTGCATCCAACGAACAAATCCCCGACGAGTTGTACTTTGTCCCGCGTAATCTCGCGATCAAAGCGGAAATTATGGCTCGCCTTGGAGACAGCAAGTCCTCAATCATTCTCTACGAGAAGAGCGCCGATATGCTGGACGCCCTACTCAGCAGAGTGCCGACCCCAACTGTCGAACGCCTGTTGCTTGCCGATCTCAGCAAGGTCTATTCGGGGTATTTTGAATTCCTATCCGACCAAGGCAGAACAGCGGATGCCTTTCGTGTGATCGAGCGTGCGCGTGGCCGAGTCGAGGCGCAATCCCTGGCTCATCACGAGATCATCGCACCGCACGAATCGAATCCTGCCGAGCAGCGATTGACAAAGCTGAACATTGACTTGCTCAATACCGACGACTCGACAGCCAGAGCGCACATCCTTGACTCCATCTATGAGACGGAACTACAGCTTGATTCAGTTTCGAATGCGGGAGACAAAGCACCGGAGCCGGTTGATCTCCGCCAACTCCAGCGCGAACTTCGCTCCTCGGAGCTTTTGGTCGAGTATGTTCTCGACAATCCTCACTCCTACGCGCTCGCATTGACGCACAATACTGTTCACCGATACACGCTTGCGTCCAGTGATGAATTGGAGCAGGCGGTTACACAGTACCGTTCGGAGATTCTGAAACAGAAAACGGACCTGGCTCTCGCGCAACAGCTTTTCAATGGACTCCTGGGAGGCATTCCAGAATTCAAAGAGAAGCAGGCATTGATCGTGGTGCCAGATGGAAAGCTGCACCTGCTCCCATTCTCTGCTTTGGCAGACAACGGCCAATATGTTCTGGCCTCGCATCTTGTATCTGTGGTCCCATCAGGAACCGTGCTTCACATCCTGGAACGCCGAGCGCAGCAGACTGAATCGACGAATCTGCCGTATGTCGGGGTGGCGGCATGGACGACCAATGCGCCGCCGCACACCCTTCTCGCCAGCATCCATCGAGCTGTCTCCGGGCCTGAGAGGAGCGAACTTGTTGCGCTCCCTGAAAGCCGCCATGAGGTCGAAACGATTGGGGCGGACCTGCCCAAGCCGAGCACCATTCTCCTGGGCGCCAATGCGACAGAGACGAACTTCAAGCAGCTCCCTCTCGGACAATTCAGCGTCATCCACCTGGCCCTTCATGGATATGTCGATCCTGAAATCCCGGATCGCTCTGCTCTTGTCTTCGCTCCCCAGCCCCAACCCACAGACGACGGACTTCTGCAGATACGCGAAATCAGGAATCTTCATCTCAAAGCCGATCTCGTCACACTCTCAGCCTGCAGCACCGGCATCGGGCCAGTCGGCGAAGAAGGCGTCGCCAGTATCGTCAATGCGTTCATCGAGGCGGGTTCTCAAAGTGTCGTGTCAACCCTCTGGGAACTTGAAGACCATGCAACCGCGCATCTGATGACCACCTTCTACAACCACCTCGGCCGCCACGAGGAAAAGGCCGCGGCGTTGCGGCAGGCACAACTTGAAATGTTGAACTCTGGATCGCCTCCATACTACTGGGCAGGATTTGTTCTCGACGGCGATCCGAACGGCAGCCTCTTCCGAGCACCAGTGAACAATCTCACTGCAAGGAGTTCCAGATGACAGCGAGTTATTCTGCCAAAACAGCGCCTCCACTGCTTTCTACTAGCAACCGCCGCGCCATCCTCGACAAGGTGCTGGTCGCCCTGGACAAGCGTTTCTATAAGCCTGAAAAGTTGAATGACGATTGGCGTGCCGCTGTCGAGCACCACCGGCCTTTGATCGAAGCCGCCGATACGGCGGAAGGCTTTGAACAATCCATGAGTGATCTGCTGGCGGAGCTGCATACGTCGCACCTGGGATTCTTTCACGGCAGCGCCCGCAGAGCATCCAGCCGGGCCGCACTGAGTGCAACGTACATTGCCGACGAAACACCATTCGGGAAGCGTTGGATCTTTCAGGATGTTCACTCGGGCGGAGCCGCATCGAATGCCGGAATTGAGTCAGGGGATATTCTCCTCAGCGTAAACGGCCGGGAGATTACCCCGCCAGAACATCCGGTCTTCTCCATGGGCGAGCAGACCCGTCTTGAGATCGTTGGCAGAGACAATCAGCGGCGCGCTGTCGCGGTCGATGTGGCGCGACCCAAAGGGAAGAAACTCCACTTTGTCGAACCTAAACTGGTCGAGGCGCGGCATCTCGAAAACGGACTGGGCTATCTGAAGGTTGCCATGTTCCCTGGGATGGTTGGGGTCGAAGTGGCCAACGAAATCTCGCGTGCAGTAGAGGGATTGGGAAAGTTCGACAGTCTCATCATCGACCTACGCGGGAATACCGGAGGAGGGATCGGAGCCCTTCGTGTCATGAGCCTGCTCACGCCGGGCAGAATTCCAGTAGGGTTCGCTCTCGACAAGAAGCGCGTTACTCCCAATCTGGATTTGGAGAAGCACAGATTTCGGCGATTCCATACCATCCCCGCTTCCAAGAAGGCGCTCTGGCTGCTCACATTGAAGTTTGCGCCTGCAATGCTGGCCAAAACGCCCATCGTGCTTGAGACAGAAGGATTGGGCCGCAAGGAGTTCCACGGGAGTGTGACGCTCCTCGTGAACCGCCACACCGCGAGTGCAGCTGAAATGATTGTCGCGTTTGCGCGAGAGAACAAACTGACCAGAATCATCGGTGAGAAGACCGCCGGAAAGCTCCTCTCCGCCACTTCCGTCAAGGTGGGCCAAGGATTCCGGCTGGCGCTGCCCACCGGGGCTTACTACACATGGAACGGATCAGTTCTTGAAGGAACTCCTATTGAGCCTGACGAACTGGTCGAATTTGATTGGCGAGCAGCACGGGGAAACAAGGACAGACAACTTGTGTATGCCATTGAATCTGTGAGCGCAGGACAAAGTCATTAATCCGGCTAAATTCGTCGGTCGGGACCTTGAACGAGCGATCTGAGGCGGCCAGCTTCCTCTCCAGTGAGCTTGGCGTCCCTGGGACGATGCGGCTTCCCAACCGCAAAGAGAGAACTGGCGCCCGGCTAGTGTACGCCTTTCGACCAATCTCGTAGATAAAGATTCGGTAACGGTATTTGTCCGTTTGGAGCGGGCCAAGGGTTCGGCGATCTGTCTGAGCATGATCCATGGTTGACGCCCTGCGGAGCCGCACAATCTGCTCCGGAAAGGCTTCTGGCATGTGGGGAGGTAGACACTCTCCAGCCATGGCAGTAGAATATCTACATCCAGATGACTGAGGCTACGAAGTACCAGAACCGAATTGAGCTGTTGCAGGGAACGCTGGACATGCTCGTCTTGCAGGCGCTTCTGCGCGAACCCATGCACGGATACGCTATTGCACAAGTGATCCGCAGCCGCTCCGGCGAAGTATTCACGGTGGAGACCGGATCGCTGTACCCGGCTCTGCATCGTCTCGAACGGCAGAAATGGGTTAAGTCCGAATGGAAACTAACCGAAAGCAAGCAGCGCGCAAAGTTCTATCAACTTACGGCTCTCGGGAAGAAGCAGCTCACTGCTGATCACCAGCGCTGGCTCCAGTTAGTGCGCGCAATTGGTGCTGTGATGGAGCCGGAGGTGCAGCCGTGATGCACTGGCCGTGGGAGCGAGCAAAGGAAAGCCTATCCGAAGAGCTCGAAGCTCATCTGCAAATGGCGATTGCTGAGCGTGTTGCTGATGGAGAGGACCCGGCACAGGCGCGCGCCGCCGCCCAGCGTGAACTCGGCAACGTGCCACTTATCGAGGACGTTACGCGTGAACGCTGGGGATGGATGTGGCTGGAAAATCTTCTCAGCGATGCTCGTTATGCGCTGCGCCAGCTTCGCCGCGCTCCTGCGTTTACGGCGACGGCTCTGCTCACGCTGGCCTTTGGTATCGGCGCGAATCTTGGCGTGTTTCAACTGCTCTATGCAGTAATTCTGGCCGAGTTGCCTGTTCCTCATCCTGAAGAAGTTGTCAGGATCCACGCAGCGCGCACCCCTTTCGATCAGAGTTGGACGATTTCTTATCCCGCATACCAGCGTCTGCGCGCCGCCACTCCCGATGTTCCGCTGATGGCGACTGCTTATGTTGTTGAGGATGCCCGGCTTGAGCTTCCCAACCGCGCGTCTATAAACGCTTCCTGCACACCTGTTTCTGACAACTACTTCAGTGTGCTTGGCGTTACTCCGGCAGCCGGCCGGCTGTTTATCCAGGCAGATGCCCGCCAAGTGCAGGGCGAGTGGCCCGCCGTTCTTCGCTATGACTTTGCGCGCAATACATTCGGCTCGGCGGGACAGGCGGTGGGCCAACATATGCTCCTAAACGGCCGCTCGTTCGTTGTGATTGGCGTGGCGCACCGGAGGTTTCTCGGAGACATCACGGGACATGCTCCCGACATCTGGTTGCCCCTTGAGTTGCAAAGCACCGGCGCATTTTCCTTTTCATGGGACTCGCTTGGGCCGGGCCATGATGTATCGCTCGACAAGCCCTGGTATAACCAGCCAACGATCTTCTGGCTTGCGCTCACGGCGCGCATCCCGCCAGAACGCCGCGCCGTGGTGCTTGCGCATTGGGACCAGGTCTTTCGCAATGATCGTGAGGTGATGACGGAAGCGACAGCCGATCCGGCTGTAAAGGCAGCGCTTCTGAACCTGAAGACCGGAGTAGCACCGCTCAGCGAGAACGGGATGAGGAAAAGATTCACGGTTCCTCTGACGATACTCATGGCGCTTTCAGCTTCCATCTTTCTGGTGGGCTGCCTGAATCTCGCCAACCTTCAGCTTGCGCGACTCCATGCGCGTGAGCATGAACTGAGTGTGCGTATGGCGCTTGGAGCAAGCAGGGGCAGGCTCATTCGTCAGATTGTTCTTGAGGATGCGTTGCTACTTGCTGGCGGCTCGTTGTGCGCGTTGGCGCTGGGCCGCGCGGCCAGCGGCATTCTCGTTCGCTGGGTTTCCAATCGCAACGCTCTTTTCACACTCGACCTGCACCCAAACTTGCCTCTTGCGGCCCTCGGCGCAGGGCTAATGCTGCTGTCCCTGCTGTGCTTCAGCATTCTTCCGGCTGTCATCGCCATCCGTACTGGCGTTGGGCAGACGGCAGGATCTCGCGCTAAAGTTGCAGGCATTTCCCAAGCCGCACGCCAACGCTATCGTTCCAATGTGCTGCTTGGCACGCAGGTCAGTCTTTCACTCCTGCTTTCGACCATGTCGGCATGTTTCGCTGCGACGCTGGTGCACTGGGAAACTGTGGATGTGGGCATGGATCGTGAACATGTGCTGATTGTGCGCCCGGAACTGCATCAGCCAAAATATACCGATCATAGTGAACTGTTGCCCGAGCTTTACAGCCGGATACAGGAGCGCCTGCAAGCACTTCCCGGCGTCCGCAGCGCAGCCGTAGAGATGTGCGGCGGCATTCACTGTGGCTGGATTACGGCGCTCTACGTGCATGGGCGCAACAATCTTACGGACGCGCAAGTGCATGGGCAGGAAGATCTTGTCGGCCTCGGGTTCTTCTCCACGGTTGGCATCCCAATTCTGCGCGGGCGCGATTTCTCTTCGAGCGATACTGACAAGACGCAGCGTGTGGCAATCATCAGCCGCTCGTACGCGCGCCAATTGTTGGGCGATGCGGACCCGATCGGACAATTGGTTGGTTATGAGCCGGCACCGAACGATCACAAATTTCTAATTGTGGGTGAAGTGGCCGATGCGCGAGTGAATGGTGCGCAGCGCGAGGCTCCGCCGGTAATTTACATGAGCATCAACCAGAATCCTGCACCGGTAAACAGCATCCGAGTGCGGGCGGTGGGTGATCCGCGCCAATTATCGGCTAGTGTGCGCCAAGCGCTTTATGAAGTTGATCCCGCTCTGCCTGTCAGCGAAATCGTGCCTTTGGCAACGGAGTTGGATGGCGACCTCGGCACAGAAAAGCTCCTTGCTCGTCTCGCGGGGGTTTATGCGAGCCTCACGCTCTTGCTGGTCGCCATCGGCTTCTACGGCGTCATGTCATCTCGCACAGCTCGCCGCAAGAGCGAGTTCGGCATACGCCTTGCTCTCGGCGCCACTCGGGGCCATATTCAGATGCTCATCGTCGGTCAGACCGCGCGCATCCTGCTCGCCGGCATACTGCCCGGTGCAATTCTATCGATTCTCGCCGTGCGCGCAGCGAGTCACTTCCTGTACGGGTCTGTCAGCGCAAATTCGCTCGCAATCATCGCGGCAAGTCTCGTGCTCGCAATTGCCGGTTCTATCGCCACAATCATCCCCGCTCGTCGTGCGGCGTTTGCCGATCCGTTGGAAACGCTCCGTAGTGAATGATCGTCACCCTTCGCACGGTGATCGGCTCATCCGAAGTTGACTTTCCTCGATTGCCGCATTCAGCCCAAGTAGCATTCCCAAGGTGACGCCCGGCAACCGGCTACTTGATTTGTAGAGGGTAGTAGTACGAGGCTTGGTCCTGCTCATGGGTTGTTGAGAGGAAATAAGAGCCAGGTTGGGAATTCCGCAAGTCAAGATCGACGGAGACCTCTTCCCGGTCACCACTACCGATTGAGGATGCATTACCGTGAGCCAGCGGGTCATTAACCGTCTGATCGCGCGTCACAGCGACAACGTATTG
>Ga0181520_10002806_pt1 | contig 31726 bp, 30 predicted proteins | sample PEATcosm2014_Bin_29_FD_132451 | JGI IMG/M metagenome (GOLD analysis project Ga0181520, IMG submission 132451) | Peatland microbial communities from MTU Mesocosm Facility, Houghton, MI, USA - PEATcosm2014_Bin02_30_metaG | ecosystem: Environmental > Terrestrial > Soil > Wetlands > Peat | place...
AGAACTATCAGCAGGCCGACGGATCGGTGCTGATTCCGGAGGTTCTGCGGCCCTATATGGGCGGGCTGGACCGGATTGCGAAGGAGTTGTGATGGAGACCGTAAACGAGGGCAAGCTCTTTCCAGAGCCGAAGCGCGGCTTGAGCGAGGTTTTGAAGAGCTATTTCTACTGGACCTATCCACGCGGATGTTTCCACTACGACGTGATGGTGACGTTGATTCTGCTGTTCATTTTCGTGACCCCGCACCTGTGGAACTATGGCGACAAACCGTCGTCGAGCGCCGGTCTGCAGCATCCGATCCAACTGACCGGAGACGGGAGTCACGGAATGATCGTGACCGTACAGGCATCGGATGTGTACGTGCCTGCGGGCGCATCTGACTCGGCAGTCAAGAAGGCGCTTCGGCAGGCTATTTTGCCGGTCAGCGGCGATGCCGTGGTTGTGGAGCGCTGGGAAACAGTCAAGGATGCGCAGGGGAATGTTGCCTGGAGGATCTGGGCGCACAGGTAAACCGCATTTTGCCAAACCGCATTTTGCCGGCTCCATCGGGCACAAATGCGCGTCAAACAGGATAAGGAATTTATGCATTTGAGAAAGCTGGTTATCGCCGCGTCGATCATGCTTGTGCTGCTGCCGGTGCGCGCGGCTTTTGCGGCGGACAATCTGGAAAGCGTGCTGCGCAAGCTGGATACCGCGGCGGCCAACTTCCATACCACCTCAGCGAACTTCGAGTTCGACACCGTTGACACCGTGCCCATCTACGATAAGGACGTTCAGAAGGGCGTGGCCTACTACAAGCGCGACGGCCACAGCTTCCAGATGGCGGCGCACATAGCTGAAGTGAACGGAAAGCCCGTGCCTAAGGACTTGGCCTACACCGGCGGTAAGGTGGTGCTGTTTGAGCCGCTGCTGAACCAGGCCCGCGTAATGGACGCGGCAAAATACGAGAGCTACCTGCTGCTGGGGTTTGGGGCGAGCGGCAAGGAGCTGGACGAAAAATGGCAAATCAAGTACCTGGGCCAGGAAGTGGTGGATGGCATCAAGACCGATAAGCTTGAACTGGTGGCCAAAGACCCGAATGTGTTGAGGCTGTTTCCCAAGGTGACCATCTGGCTGGATACCGAACATGCGGTGAGCCTGCGGCAGATCTTCGACGAAGGACAGGGTACCTCCCGCACCTGCACCTATTCGCATATAAAAACAAATGTTGAGCTTCCCAGCGATGCCTTTACGCTGAAGACAAACAAACAGACACATTTTGTGAAGTAGGGATACAGGGCATCGATGCAGCGGATGGTGTGCGGGTCTGGAGACCCGCACGACAGCCGGTCTGGAGACCGGCGCTACCCGTGGGCTAAGGCTGGGCGGCGATTCGCCTCCATCTTGTTTTGCTCAAAAGGCTGCTGATGGCGATTCCAGCGAGCGCGAAGAACATCGGAAAAAATTCGAGGGTGTAGCGGGCTTCAGGGGCTTCCACGGTGAGAAGGAGAGCGCTGCGCAGGAGGATGTAGGCCAGCATCGCCTTCCAGAACTTCGGCCTGAGCCAAAGGGCGGCGGCTGCCAGCACAAGATAGAGCGCATTCAGCACGGCGTAGGACCAGCTGAAAATGGTTTCCGATTGATGATGCTCGTAGACCCACCAATCGAGGTCGATGTTGAGGTTCTCGACGCGGGGGCGTAGGGCCATATCGACGGCGCGCCCCAGCGGCAGCCATAGGTAATAGCGCAGGGGATGGGCAGCAATACGCTCCTGGGCCAACTTGGCAAAGCGGGCATCGATGTCGGGCGTGAGGTCGTAGCCTTGGGTGTTGTAGTCGGCGGCCAGCGCGGTGGTTTCGGCGCGCTGCGCGGGGGAGTCGAAGGCCCGGCTGGGCAACTGGCTCACATCGAGAGGGCCGCCGGGCACATTCCAGTAAATTTGGTAGGTGGAGACGAAGTCCAGGCACCAGGTCTTCACCCAGCGCTGCCAACCGGGATAGGAATCCTCTCCCGGATCGTTGGCCAGGCGGGGCGCGAGCGGCTGGAAGACATGAAAAACCTGCCAGTTGCGGGCTGTCCAGACGGCAAATGGCGCCAGGGCCATCAAGATGCAGATCAGAGCCATGCGGACAAGTTTTTGAGGCCGAATCGAGAGCGGATTGCGGCGATCGAGCCCAATGACCAGCGCGGGCGCAAGGGCGACGGCTGCCAGTGCTCCATCGGGACGAAGGAGCGCGGCGAAGGTTACGGCGAAGGTGAACGAGAGCGCATTGCTCCACCGCGGTTTTTGATGGAACCGGGCCATTGCCCATAGCGCCAGGGCCAGCGCGAACAGAGTGGGTGTCTCAGCCAGGGGAACCACCGCATAGGAGGCTGTGAAGGGACAGAGCGCCGCGAGCCAGAGCGTCGCCATGCGTGCGGCGGAGGCAAGGCGCACAGGCGCTATGCGGGCCGCAAAGTCAGCCAGCAACAGGCATCCGAGGAGTTCAAGAACGATCTGCAAAATGGCGGTGGAATAGTAGTTCTCCATTCCGAAAAACCTGAAGCAGAGTGCGAGAAAGAGCGGGTAGCCGGGCAAGCGGAAGAGGGTTGGCACCATTTCGCCATTAGCGCCCGTCAGAGCATAGTGCCCGTGCAGCAGGAGGTTTTTCCCGAGATCGCCGTAGATGAGCGAGTCACCATTGACCTGGAAGAGATCGTTCAGCATCCAAAGGCGCAGGATGAGACCCGCCGCGAGCGCCGCGACAACAAACAGCGCATAGGTCAGCCCTGCACGCGCAGGACTGCCTGGCCTGGAGGGTGGCGACTGCCCCGTCAATTGACTCTGGTGGGTGGGTTCCATACGATTCGTAATGTATAGCGTAGACCGTCCGTATGGGTTTTGCTCACTGGTAACCGAAACCAAACATGCCTGATCGCCAAATATTTTTCGACCCGCAACGCAAGCGATGGAAGCGCCTTCGGCGCATTCTAGATGCCACAGCCGTGATTTCCACGCTGGTGCTGGCCGGTTTTATCTTCAATGTGCTGCGTAATCAGCAACTACCCGAGCTGCTGTTGCCTACGCTCAAGCACAACTACAAGGCCCTGCCGGACCGCGCTCCCCTGCTGCGCAGCGCCAAGAGCCAGCGCCCGGCGCGCCGAAAGACCGACCGGAGACCATCGCAGATCCCCTTCAACACCGGTGAAGGTTTGCGCGCCGCCTACTACGTGCAGGACGACGCCGCCAGTTACTCCTCGCTCAAAGAGCACGTTCACCAGATCGACCTGCTCTTTGCGCAGTGGTTTCACGTAAACGCGCCCTCGGGAACCCTGATGGCGATGTCCGGAGACAACCTTCACGAGTATCCCGTGGTGGAGGGCGCCACGGTCCACGACCCCGACAGCATGAGCCGGGTGAAGAACGTGATTCAGGCGGCAAGAGAAGACACGGAAGTGATCCCTCACCTGAACAACTACAGCCCGCGCAACCAAAGCTGGGATGCGGACGTGGGAGACGTTCTGAAGGACGAGGGCAAGCGCGCCGCGCTACGCAACCAGATTATGCGCTTTTTTGCGGCATATTCGGGCTATTATCCCGGGCTTTCGCTGGACATCGAAAGCCTGAACGACGACGCTCTGCCGGGCTACCTGAGCTTCATTCAGGAACTTTATGCCGCGATGCACGCGCGCAATCTGCACCTCTATGTGAACGTGGCCGCTTCCACGCCGGACAGCGAGCTCAAGACGATCGCCGCCAACTCCGACGGCATTGTGCTGATGAATTACGACGAGCATGAGGCCAACAGCGATCCGGGGCCAGTGGCCAGCCAGAACTGGTTCGTAGGCAACCTGCAGCGAGTGCTAAAGGTGGTGCCGAAGGATAAGATCATCTGCGCCGTTGGCAACTACGGCTATGACTGGACACTCTCGATCCCCGACCCCAAGGACCGCCGGCATCCCAAGCCGCAGGTGCTGGATACCGAAGACCTGTCAGTCTCCGATGCATGGCAGCGCGCTTCCGACGCCGATGCCGACCTCGATCTCAATTACGACACTCTCAATCCCCACTACGAATACATCGACGAGGACAACAATCAGCGCCACGTGGTCTGGTTTCTGGATGGCGTTTCGCTGCTGGATGAGATGCGCGCCGCCCGCGCCCTGGGACTGCAGACCTTTGCCCTTTGGCGGCTCGGCGAGGAAGACAGCTCACTGTGGAGCATCTGGGACAAGCCAACCTCTCCCGATTCGTTGCAGGCGCTGGGGTCCGTGCAGCCTGGGCACGATGTGGACACCGAGGGCGAAGGCGATATTCTGCGCGTGACCGGATTGCCCCAGCCGGGCAAACGCAGCGTGACAGTCGACACCGATGAGGCCGATCCGCGCAAGAAGCTCATTATCGATGAGCACATGGATGTGTATCCGCGCACCTACACCATCGAGCAGTACGGTTACCATCCCAACGAGGTGGCGCTGTCGTTCGACGACGGGCCCGATCCCAAATGGACGCCGAAGATTCTTGACATTCTGAAGCAGAAAAATGTAAAGGGCACATTCCTGATCATCGGCGCCGAGGCTGCGGAGAATGTGGGCGTGATGCGGCGGGTCTTCCGCGAGGGCCACGAGATTGGAAACCACACCTGGACGCATCCGGACATCAGCGAAATTTCAGCGCGGCAATTGGACCTGGAAGTAAAGCTGACGGGCCGGCTGTTCGCGAGCAAGCTGGGCGTGCAGCCGCTCTACTTCCGCCCTCCGTACGACATTGACGAGGAGCCGGACACCGACGACCAGGCTGCGCCGGTAGTCAGCATTCAACGCGAAGGCTACACCATCATCGGCAACAAGATCGATACCGACGACTGGAACGAGCATCCGCGCAAAACGCCTGTCGAAATTGCGCAATCGGTGCTGGCCCAGTTGCAGACCATGAAGACTAAGCCGCAGTTTCGCGGCTCCATCATCCTGATGCACGATGGCGGCGGCAATCGGCAGGCTACGGTGGATGCCCTGCCAATGCTGATCGACACGCTGCGCGCCCATGGCTACACCATTGTGCCGGTCTCTTCGCTGATGGGCAAGACCACGGCGGAGGTGATGCCACCGCTCACCTTCTGGCAGCGCATGCGCGCCGTGCCCGATTCCATTGCCTTCTCCGCGGTCGACATCGTGGGCAACTTCATCGTCATGGTCTTCTTCCTCGGCGACATCCTGATGAGCGCGCGGCTGATTATCGTGGGTCTGTTCGCGGTGATCGACCGGCTGCGCAAGCCTTACCACAAGGCCACCGAGGGATTCGCCCCGCGGGTCGCCGTCCTGATCCCCGCCTACAACGAGGAGACGGTGATCGTGCGGACGATCCGCTCGGTGCTCAACTCGGACTACAAGAATCTTCACGTCATCGTGATCGACGACGGGTCCTCCGACAACACGGCGGAGGTCGCTCGCGAGGCCTATGCAACCGAGATTGCCGCGGGGCGCGTGCAGGTGCTGAGCAAGCCCAATGCCGGAAAAGCGGCCGCGCTCAACTACGCGCTCGAACGGTTGAGCGAGGAGATTTATGTGGGCATCGACGCGGACACCGTGATTGCCGCGGACGCGATCTCCAAGCTGATTCCGCATTTTGAGGACCCCAGGATCGGAGCCATGGCCGGCAACGCCAAGGTGGGCAACCGCGTGAACTTGTGGACGCGCTGGCAGGCCCTCGAATACATTACCAGCCAGAATTTTGAGCGGCGCGCGCTGGATCTTTTCCACGTGGTCACCGTGGTTCCCGGCGCCATTGGCGCGTGGCGCACGGCCCCGGTGAAGGCCGCGGGCGGGTATCCGCTCAACACCGTTGCCGAGGACGCCGACCTGACCATGAACCTGCTGGAACAGCGGTGGAAGGTGGACTACGAAGACCGCGCCCTGGCTTTCACCGAAGCGCCCATCGACGCAAAGGGGTTGATGCGGCAGCGGTTCCGCTGGTCGTTCGGAACCTTGCAGGCGGTCTGGAAGCATCGCGCTGCATTCGTGCGCAACAAGGCGATGGGCCTGTTCGCTTTGCCGAACATTCTCATCTTCCAAATGTTTTTGCCGCTGGTTTCGCCGTTCATCGACCTGATGTTCGTGGCCGGCGTGGTCAACTTCTTTGTCGATCGCTACTACCACCCCGAGGCAGCCTCTGCGGCCAGCCTGGAGAAGCTGATTGTCTACTTCCTGGGCTTCCTGCTGATCGACTTCATTACTTCTTCGGCCGCGTTTTCGCTGGAGCGGCGGCATCCGGCAAACAAGGGTGATGGGTGGCTGCTGTTCCACATCTGGCTGCAGAGGTTTGCTTACCGGCCGTTGTTTTCGATTGTGTTGTTCAAGACGCTGAAGCGGGCGATCGACGGAAAGCCCTTCAACTGGGACAAGATTGAGCGCACCGCGCAGATGAGCAAGGCGACCGAGGCGATCACGGAGTCGGTGGGCTGATTTCCGGGTGTTGGCATCGCCGAGTTTTGAATCCTTTTCCAGGTCCCAAGAGCGAGCCTGGGGCACCCGGCCTCGAAACCGGAGTCCGCAAATTTCACCTGCTGACAATTCCCAACTCGCGCAGCAGGAACGCATAGTCCAGGGCGATTTCTTTGAGGTAGTCGTAGCGACCGCTGGCGCCGCCGTGGCCTGCCTCCATATTCGTCACCAACAGCAGCGTATTGTTGTCGGTTTTGAGGGTGCGGAGTTTGGCTACGTACTTGGCCGGCTCCCAATACATGACCTGGCTGTCGTTGAGGCTCGTCTTGACTAACATCGCCGGATAACTCGCGGCTTTCAAATTGTCATAGGGCGAGTAACTCAGCATGTACTGGAAATAATTCTCATGGTTGGGATCGCCCCACTCCTCGTACTCGGGAACTGTGAGCGGCAGTGAGGCATCGAGCATGGTGTTCATGACGTCCACAAATGGTACATGCGAGAGGACGGCGCGGAAGAGATCGGGGCGCATGTTCGAGACCGCGCCCATCAGCAAGCCGCCGGCTGAACCGCCTTCAATGGCTACGCGCTTGGGGTCGCCAAAGCCCGCGGCGGTGAGATGCTCGACCGAGGCGATGAAGTCGGTGAAGGTGTTGCGCTTGACGAGCATTTTGCCGGCGTCGTGCCAGGGCTCGCCCAGGTCGCCGCCGCCGCGGATGTGCGCGTAGGCCATCACCACGCCGCGATCGAGCAGGCTGAGGCGGTTGGAACTGAAGCCGATGGGCAGCGAGTAGCCGTAGGAGCCGTAACCGTAAACGTACAGCGGATTGCGGCCTGGCTCGCGCTTGTCTTTGCGATAGACAAGGGACACGGGAACCTGAACGCCGTCGGGTGCCGTGGCGTGCACTCGCTCGCTGGCGTAGAGAGTGCGATCGAAGCCGCCGGGAATTTCAAGCTGCTTGAGGAGCGTGGATGCGCCGCTTGCGACGTCGTACTCATAGACCGAGCTGGGCGTGACCAGGGACTGGTAGCCATAGCGGAAGGTGGTTGTCTCAAAGATGCGGTTGATGTGCGGGTGGGCGCTATAGGCCGGCTCGGGGAAGGCTATCTCGGCGGTCCTGGCTGCTTCAGGACCGTCGCCGGAAAAATTCCAGAGACGCAGGCGGGGCAGGCCGTTCTCGCGCTCGCAGGCTATGAAGAAACCGGCGAAGAGATCGATCTCCTCGAGCATCACATCGTCTCGGTGGGGAATGCGTTCCGTCCAGTGACTGCGGCCGGGTGTGGCTACGGGTGCGGTGACCAGGCGGAAGTTGCGGCCGCTGTCATTGGTGCGGATGAACCAGAGGCCATTGCGGTGGTCGATGGAGTACTCGTGATCGTCGTGGCGCTCGCTGATGAGAGCGAAGCTGCCTTCCGGCTGGTCCGCAGCCAGCACGCGGGATTCGGTGGTGGTGTGGCTGGCGGATTCCACCACCAGGAATTTGCCGTCGCGGGTGCGGCCTACGCCAACATTGAAACGCTCGTCGTCGTCCTGGTAGACGAGTTCATCTCGCGTGTGAAGCGAGATGAGCGTGTGGCGCCAAAGCTGGAACTGGCGCTTTTGCTGTTCGTCTTCGACGGTGTAGAAGAGGGTGCAGTTGTCAGCGGCCCAGACTATGGAGCCGACACGCTCGACTTCGCCCGGAAGAGTTTCGCCGGTTTCCAGATCCTTGATGCGCAGAGTGTATTGGCGGAAGCCGGTGGTGTCTGTGGTGTAGGCGAGAAAACGGCCGTCGTCGGTAATGTCGGTATCTCCGATGGCGAAGAAGGCGTGGCCTTTGGCGAGTTCGTTGCCGTCTAGGATTACTTGCTCGGGTGACGATTCCCAGGTCCCAGAATCGGGACCTGGGGCACCCGGAGTCTGTTCGACTGCGGCGTGTTTACGGCAGTAGATCGCATACTGGGAGCCTTCTTCAGTGCGGGAGTAATACCACCAGGCGCCGTCGCGGTAGGGGACCGAAATGTCGGTCTGCTTCATGTGCGAAAGCATTTCCTGGTAGAGTTGCTCGCGCAGGCCATTCAGTGGCGCCAATACGGCGTCGGCGTAGGCGTTTTCCGCTTCGAGGTAAGCGGTGACTTCGGGATTCTGCTTGTCGCGCAACCAGGCGTAGTCGTCGGCGAGCGGCACTCCGTGCACAAGAGTCTCGGTTTGGTGTTTCCGGGCGATGGGGGGCGAGGGTATCGGATTCAGGCTCATCTCATTTTCAGTGTAGTGCTTGCGAGGCGAGGGAACCTTTGTCATGCCACCCGCGTACAATTGGAAGGAATGAAGGGCTTTTGGCGCGCAAAAACGACCGTCTTTCGGCTGCTTCCGGCAGCTCTTTCCCTTGTTTTCGCCTTCCCGGCCCACGCACAGAGCGTCGACAGCCTGCCCAAGCCCACCGATTACGTGAGCGACAACGCGCACGTGCTTTCCTCAGACACGATTGCGCAACTGGACTCGGTCTGCGCGCAACTTGACCACTCCCAGGCCAACTCGCAGATTGCGATTGTGACCGTTCAGACGATGAACGGTGACGATGCCGCCGACTACGCCAACCAGCTCGAAGACAAGTGGAAGATAGGCAAGAAGGGCTCGGATAAGGGCGTGCTGGTGCTGCTGGCCGTGGGCGACCACAAGTACCGCATCGATGTGGGTTATGGCCTCGAAGGAATTTTGAACGACGCCAAGGTGGGCGACATTGGGCGGGAGATGGTTCCCTATCTGCGCTCGGGCGATTACGATTCGGCGGTGACGCTGGCTGTGGGCCAGGTGGCCCAGGTGATTGCCGCGGACGCCAATGTGACGCTGACCAACCAGCCGGTGCCGGCAGCCGAGCCGGAGCCCCAGGAGCGGCACAGCCCGGTGTTGGGCAAGGTGATCCTGCTGATTATTCTGCTTATCTTCTTTGGCGGCGGGTCCATTTTCAGGATGCTGCTTGGCTATGGGCTTTTCTCCAGCATTTTTGGCGGGGGTGGCCGCGGCTGGGGTGGGGGCGGATTTGGTGGAGGCGGCGGAGGCTTCGGCGGCGGGGGTGGTGGAGGGTTTGGCGGGTTTGGTGGAGGCGGGTTCGGCGGCGGCGGGGCCGGGGGGAGCTGGTAGGGTTGCGGCTTTCAGCTCTCAGCTTTCAGCTTGTTTTGCGCCGATTCCGTCGGCGATGCTAAAACCGGGAGCTGAAAGCTGAAAGCTGTTTCACAAAGGGGCTTCCCTCAAGCGGAAGCCGGAGGAGAGAAACACTGTATGAGCAAGGGACTTGGTATTACGCTGGGCATTCTGGGCGTTCTGCTGGTGGTTGTTTTCATGGTTTTTGGCAGCTATATCAGCGCCAAGAACCAGATGGTGGCCAAAGATCAGAACGTGAAAGCCGCGTGGTCGGAGGTCGACGTGCAGTTGGAGCGGCGCGCCGACCTGACCCCCAACCTGGTGGAGACCGTGAAGGGATTCACCAAAGAAGAGAGCACCGTGTTCGGCGACATCGCCAATGCGCGCGCGGGGATGTTGAACGCGCAGGGTCCGGCAGCGAAGATTGCAGCCAACGGGCAGCTTGACGGAGCGCTGGGGCGGCTGCTGCTGCTGACCGAGAACTATCCGCAACTGCGTTCGAGCGACCAGTTCATGCGCCTGCAGGACGAGCTTGCGGGGACCGAGAACCGGATCAGCGTGGCCCGGAAGCGCTATAACGATGCGTTGCAGGACTACAACACGTTTATCCTGCAGTTCCCGAACAGCATTTGGGCGGGGATGGCCGGCTACGCGAAGAACGACGCCTACTTTACGGCGAGTCCGGCGGCGCAGGCGGTTCCATCGGTTAAGTTCTAGTAGGACACTCGCTCACACGCCAGAAAGGCCATCTCGCCCAGCGGGATGGCCTTTCTGGAATTGCAGTGAACAGGGTGTGCGGCCCAGGCTGAGCCGGTCCAGAGGCTACTTGAAGGAAGCGATGGCGCTTGCTTCGTCGTCGCTGATGTCGAAGACTGTGTAGAGCTTGGTCAACTGCAGCAAGTCGTGGACCTTCTTTGTCAGCTTGAGCAGCTTGAGCGCGGCGCCCTGGTTCTTAGCGGTGGTGTAGGCGCTTACCAGCTCGCCCAAACCGGAGCTATCGATGTAGTTCACGTCTCCCAGGTTGAGCAGGATCTTTTTCTGACCCTTGCTGATCAGGTCGCGAATGGCATCGCGCAGCTGCACACTGCCCTCGCCCAGGGTGATCCGCCCGCTGAGGTCCAGAACGGTGACGCCGTCCACTTCTCGGGAAGCAATAGTTAGAGCCACGGAATATCCTCCTTGTTGGTAATACGGTTATAGCACTTTCACGGTGCCGATCTTCTGTTGAAAAACATCTCCGGGTCAACTACGATTTCCAACCGCTAATCCCCGCCGCCGGCGCGAAGCAGTCATCCGACCTCCGCCCGCGATCCTGCGGCGGCCCATTACGTCTTTTCCCCAGTGGCCGCCAAATGCTTTACAAGCGTCAGTTCGGTCCCGGGATGCAATTGACGAAAGTGTACCTCATCCATGAGAGAACGGATAAGGAAGATGCCACGGCCGGTGCCGCGCAACAGATTCTCAGGCGCGAGAGGGTCGGGCACGGTCTCGGGAATAAAGCCGCTGCCCTCGTCGGCGATGGTAAACACCAGATCCTTGCCGGTATTCTCCAGACCCACGGCGATATGCCGCGACGGGTCGTATTCGTTGCCGTGGAGGACGGCGTTGACCGCAGCCTCGCGGACCGCCATGGTCACGTGGAACCGCTGGTCCTCGTCCAGGCCTGCGTCCGCAGCCAGCTTTTCGGCCGCCGCTTCCACCTCGCCGACGCTTTCCATCGTCGAGATCAGGCGGAAACTCAGCCGTCCTTTCCTCGGTTCGCTCACAGGGTTCGTAATCCACCTTCTCTGCAACGGACCGTGGAAATCAAACTTTGCCGCCGCACACCGACCTTGCTGGCAGTTTCATGGCTGATGAGGAATCGTGTCAAGTTTTGTGTTGTTTCAAGTGGATGAATGGATCAAAGCCGCCGCCAAGCACAAGATTGTCGATGACTGCGCTGGGAGCGTTCATTTGGGCGTTCCCGGTTGCAGTTGTTTGATGCGGGACACGCACAGGCGCGCGGGTTTAAAGCTCTGGATCAGGATGTCGTTGTCTCCGAAGCCGGCGGCTGAGCACATTCTTTGCCAGTCTCCCGGCACAAAAGACCGCGCTATCGAGACCGGTGCGTCGTGTTGCACGAACGGATGAAGCCGGGTGAGCTTTGCGATCACCCGGATCGCGTAGTACGGGATGGGCGCGCGGGAGAGATCGTTGATGAACCATCCAAGCTCGGCATGCTGCTCCATCCAGCGCAGAAACAGCACGATCCTGTCTTCGGCAAGATGATGCGTGAAGAGCGAACTGAGGACGAGATGAACGGGGCGCGGCGGCGCGTAGTGAAAGACGTCTGCGCTAAGCCAACGGATTCGGCTGGAGGCGGGGCTGACCTCGGACGCAATCGCGGCAGCATCCGGATTGAGGTCCAAGCCGATTAGTTCCACGGCCATGCGGCGCGCCTTCGCCCATTGCTCGATGCGGCGCAGGCCGTCTCCATAACCGCAGCCCACATCGAGAATGCGGAGCGGTTCGGTGAGCGCCTGCGTCGAGTCCACAAATTTGTCGAGCCAGCGGAGTACCGGCCGGGAGGCGAGGGTCCAGCGGTTGATTCTGGCAATGTCGCGGAGACAGCCGCGCAATTGGTCGCGGCTGCACGGCCCGTCCATCAATTCCGTGAGCTGGGCGCGATGGCAAAAATCGAGCGGGTTATGCGGCATGGAAGAGCATGGTCTCCGCCGTAAGTCCGGGGCCGAACGACATGGCGCATCCGGGCTGCCCCGATTGCGCCCGCTCGGCGAGCTGTTGCAGCACAAACATCACTGTCGCCGAGGACATGTTGCCATAGCGGGCCAGCACATTGCGCGAGCAGGCGAGTGCATCGGCGTTCAGCCCAAGGCCCTTTTCTACCGAGTCGAGAATGGAGCGGCCTCCGGGATGCACTGCCCACAAGCCGATGGACTCGGGGGCTTGCCCGCGCGTGATTTCGGTTCCCGATTCTTTGAGGGCGCGGCCAATCTCTCCCGGAACCTCGCCGGAGAGATGCATGTCGAAGCCGAGCTCGCCGATGCGCCAGGTAATCAGGTGGCTCGTAGCGGGGATTTGCACGGCAAGGAAACTGTCGATCGCCAGCCCGTGCGGCTGGGCGCTGACCAGGCTGGCCGCGCAGCCATCCGCGAAGACCAGAAACGAGAGCACCTGCTCCAATTCGTGCGTTTCCTGAAAATGCAGCGTACAGAGTTCGAGATTGAGGATAAGCACCTGCGCATCGGGCTCGGAGCGGACGATGTGATGCGCCGACTTGAGAGCGTTGATAGCGGCGTAGCAACCCATGAAGCCGATCATGGTTCGCTCCACCGAAGGGGAGAGACCGAGATGGCTGACAACTTCGAAGTCCAGGCCGGGCGCGTAGAGTCCGGTGCACGAGGTGACGATGACGTGGGTAATATCGCGCCGCTGCTCTGGAGTGAGCGCAAGCCGGTCGAGCGCGCAGTGTGCCAGCAGCGGAGCAAAACGCTCGAACAATTGCATGCGGCGCGCGGTCGGGGGAAAATCGCCGGGCACGTAGACTTGCTCCTCGTCGCGCCACAAGCCATCGTCCGCGGGAATGGGGTTCACAAATGAATAGCGGCTTTCAATCGCCGAGAGGCGGGCCATGCGGCGAAACAGCTTGCGGGGCGTGCCTTCGGTAAGCAGGTTGGCGGCAAAATCGATGAATGCCTTATGGACGTCGTGCGGCGGGACTGCGGTGGCGATGCAATTGATGTGCGCGGTCGTCATTCTTGTGCCCTCGCGGCAATAAATCGTTACCCATGACTATTCTTAGACGGACGGCCAGGGGAAGTGTAGATCAATTGTAATTCTGGATGCGGAAAGGACGGGTGGCGAGTGAAAAAGCGCGCCGGTCCGGAACGAAAACAGATCTTATATGCTGATCCGAGAACGATTGCCGGATTTTAATTGGTGAATGCGGGCGTAGCCCGCTTGAGCATCGCAGGGTTGCAACCTCGGATGCGCCCCGGCGCGTACACTTGCAGCGAAGGAATAAACTCACTTTATGCAGCCTCGCACTACAGCCAGGGTTAGCCTTACCGCGCTGCTCGGCACTCCGGTGACCGATGCGCAGGGGCACCTGCGGGGAAAGCTCAAGGACATTGCGGTAGCCACCGGACCCGACGCCGGCAAGGTGGCTGGCCTGGTGCTCAAGACTCGTTCCGGACTGGCGATTGTGCCCTCCGAGGACGTGATGGAGACGCCGGCCGGCACACTCGAGCTGCGTTCCGCGGGCGCTCTGGTGCCGCTCAAAGACCAGGGCAACTACCTCTATCTGCAGCAGGACCTGGTGGATCGGCAGATTATCGACATCCACGGGCGAAAAGTGGTCCGCGTAAACGATGTGGACCTGGAATGGATGGGGCAGGGCGCGGCCCATCTGCTGCGGGTGGCCGAGGTGGAGATCGGCATGCGCGGGGCTTTCCGCCGCGTCTTCAAAGGAGTGTTGCCGCGCGCCACGCTGTAATCGATTTCGAGGAAGTTCGGCGCTCATGGAATTCCCTGGCATTTTGTGGACGTGATCGAGGTGGATCCGGCGCGGCGCGTCAAGCTGCGCATCGAGCACGAACGGCTGGCGGATATGCATCCGTCGGAACTGGCGGACATTCTGGAAGATCTGGCTCCGGCCGAGCGCGAAGCTGTCTTCACTTCGCTGGATGAAGAAGTGGCCGCGGACGCGCTGGAGGAAGTCGAGCCAAAGCTGCAAAAGGCGCTTCTCGAAAAACTGGACGAAGAAAAGATCGCCGACATCGTCGAGGAGATGGACCCCGGCGCCGCGGCCGATCTGCTGGCCGAACTGCCGGAAGACCAGTCCGACGCGATTCTCGAGGAGATGGAGCCGGAGGAGCGGCAGGAAGTCGAGGAGCTGCTCGAGTTCGACGAGGACTCGGCCGCGGGGTGCATGACCACTGATTTCGTCTACCTGGGAACGGAATCCACTGTTACCCAGGCGGTGCTGGCGCTGCGCACCTTCGACGGCGACCCGGAGACGGTGACCGAAATTTACATATTGGATGAAAAGCGAGTGCTGCGCGGGGCCATTCCGCTGGCGCGCCTGGTGATGGCCCAGCCGGAGGCGCGGCTCAGCGTGCTTGCGGAGCCGCGCGTGCTCTCTTGCCCGGCCGACACGAATCAGATGGATCTGGCCGAGGTTTTCGATAAATATAACCTTCATGCGCTGCCGGTAGTGGATGCCCTGGGACGGATGGTGGGCGTCGTGCAGGCCGACCAGGTGATCAGCTACCTGCGGGAAAAGATCTGAGGAATTCGGAAAAGGGCGACTCCGGAAGAGGTTGTCTTGTTCCTAAAGTAATGTTCCCACTGTCCCGAAATGAGCAAAACAACACAGTTTTTGTCCTGGGAGTGGCCAAATCCTGTACAAATCCTGTGGATTTTTCTGAATCTATGAAACAATCCAGGAATGGTCCAGTTCCCAAAGATTATCCAGGGCGGGATGGGCGTCGGCGTCTCCAATTGGCGCTTGGCCCAGGCTGTCTCAAAACTAGGCCAGCTGGGTGTGGTTTCGGGAACTGCACTCGATTCCCTGTTTGTCCGCAGGCTCGCCGATGGCGACCAAGGCGGGTACATGCGTCGGGGGCTGGATGCCTTTCCCTTTCCCGAAATGGCCAGACGCATCTGGCAGGAGTACTTTACGCCCGGCGGCAAGCCGAGCGGGACGCCTTATCCGAACATTCCCATGCACCAGCGGAACAGCGCGCCCAAGCTGATCGAGCTGTGCATGGTGAGCAACTTTGTCGAGGTCTTTCTGGCCAAAGAAGGCCACAAAAATCCGGTGGGCATCAATTTTCTTGAGAAGGTGCAGATGCCGCACCTGGCTTCAATCTATGGAGCCATGCTGGCGGGCGTGGGCTATGTGCTGATGGGCGCGGGCATTCCACTGCACATCCCCGGCGTTCTGGATGCCTTTGCGGCCCACCACGTGGCGGAGTACAAGCTGCAGGTGACCGGAGCACTGCCTGGGCAGGAAACGCAGATGGTTCTCGATCCGGCCGAGTTCGCGGAAGGCCCGCTGCCGATTCTGCACCGGCCGAGATTTCTGGCTATTGTCTCCTCGAACACGCTGGCGACCACCATGCTGCGGCGGGCGAGCGGGCGGGTGGATGGATTGGTGATTGAAACTCCGACGGCAGGCGGACATAACGCGCCTCCTCGCGGCAAACTTCAACTGAACTTCGCTGGCGAGCCGGTTTATGGCGAGCGGGACCGGGTGAACATTGCGGAACTGCGCGCGCTGGGGGTTCCCTTCTGGCTGGCGGGCGGGTATGGCAATCCGGAAAAACTGCGCGAAGCCCTCGAACAGGGTGCAGCGGGCATACAGGTGGGAACGGCCTTTGCGTTTAGCCGCGAGTCGGGAATGCGGGCCGATCTGAAGAGCAGGCTGATTCGCCAAGCGATAGCGGGAACCGGCGAGGTATTTACCGATCCTGTGGCTTCGCCTACCGGGTTTCCGTTCAAGGTTGCGCAACTCGAAGGCACCTCTTCGGCTTTTAACATCTACCAGGAGCGCAAGCGGGTTTGCGATCTGGGCTATCTGCGCGAGGCTTACGCCCCAGCGGAAGGCAAGATCGCTTATCGCTGCTCGGCCGAGCCGGTCGAGAACTACCTGGCCAAAGGCGGCAAGATTGAAGACACCGTGGGCCGCAAGTGCCTTTGCAACTCTCTGATGGCCAATATCGGCCACCAGCAGACGCGCAAGGATGGATACGTTGAGCCGGCACTGGTAACGGTGGGCGACGACTTGAACACGGTTGCGCAGTTCCTGGCGCCGGGGCGGGATAGCTACAGCGCCGTGGATGTGGTGGAATCGCTGCTGAGCTTGAGCGTGGACTTTGAAGAACAACAGGTCGAACGGGAGCTGGCAGTCTCGGCCTGATCGGATGACCGAGTCAAACTCTGATTTGCTGAAGCCGAAGGGTGGATTCACTTTGTGAGTCCACCCTTTTTGCATCGGCACCAATAAAGCTCGTTCGAGATCTAGCCGCCAGGCATGGGCCTGGGCGCGGCAGGGCCGCCGGGGTCAAACATTTTGGGAATGCGATCTTCGGCGGCGGGCAGAGCCGGGAAGCTCGAGTGCGGTTCGGTCTGGTACCAGTAGGCGACGGAGTAGAAGTCGTCTGACCGGTGGTTGGCGTGGCCGTGCTCGATGGTCACCTTGATCGACTCGTCGAAGGTGATGGGGCTCTCGGTGTGCCAGCGGTAGAGGCAATAGCGGCCGCCGATATGCTCCGGATCGACCATGTAGGGCGCGCCGTTGTGCTGGTAGCCGAAGGACTGGAGGCCAAAGTCCCAGGCGCCGTTGTAGTAGTCCTCTGACCCGGTGCCGTTGATGGTCGGCAGCGTATCGCCGTCGATGAAGATCATGTCGTCGCCTTCGCCGAACCAGCCGGCCTGATTCTGTAGCACGGCCTGCGTGACGCCGACAAAATGGCCGCGGCCTTTGGCCTCGAGAAAAACGTAGTTGTCTTTCCCGTCGAGATTCTTGCGCTCGTTGATGCCGGGGCTGCCGTTGTTGCTCCAGTCGTTGGTCCATCCCCGGCACGGCGCGGCCTGGCGGTATTGCGCGTGAAAGCGGCAGAGATCGGCCGGAAGACTGCGAAGCATGACGTAGTCGATGGCGAAGTAGAGGCTATCGGTACGCACCTTGCCCTCGTTGGTCACAGTGATGCGGGCGGCGCTTGAAAATGGCATTTGGAAATAAGAGTTGAGGGCCTTGATCGGCGCGACGGCCAGCAAAGCCGACTGGTAGACAAAATACTCCCCCAGGCCGAGACCGAAGAAATCGCCGATGGGCGCTTCGACAGAGGGCGTGCTTTCGCCGTCCCACCAGGCGCGGAGGACCAGGTTCTTGAGGTGCATGGGGTCGGGCGAGTTGATGGTGAACCACATGTGCGTGACCACGCCGGCGCCCGCTGTTTCCAGTAGCGTCAGCGACTGGCCCGGCTCCACGGGAAAGGCGTCGCCGTTACCGCCGGTGCGGTCCCAACTGGAACTGCGCCGGGTTTTGTAGTTGCGCAGGCGGGCTTGGGCAAAGAGCTCGTCCGAAAATTCAGGTTGCCCGGCGGGCGCGGTTGGCGCGGCAGGCGCGCTCGCGGCATTCAGGCCGAGCAGCGCGGCCGCGGAGACCATCCCTCCCAGCACACGGCGCCTTGCCGGCGAACCCTGATTGGAATCGGACGAATGCATTGAGCGAGCCCTCCTGGCATTTAGGTAGTGAAAGCGAGTTGTAATCTCGCGCGCCGGGGGATGTCAAGCCGGACACGGATCAGCGCTTGCGCTCCTTCAGGTTGTGGCTGTCGCTGGCCTTCAGAGTCATTCCGTAGAGAGCCTTGAATTGTTCGATTTCCTTGAGCGTTTGCGGAGAGAATGGGATGATCTTGCCTTCGAAAGCGTGCAGGACGATTCCTTCCAGCAGGTCGCCCAGGGTCATGTCCTTCTGCTCGGCGAGGGCCTTGAGCACCTTCAACATGCGCTTTTCCATCCTGACGCCGGTCTGTACGCGTTCGACGACGACTGGTTCACGATTTTGCGGTTCGCTTGGCATTGCTTTCTCCTGTTATCTTGGTACCAATGTACCCCGATAACAAAACCTTGTCAATCTTCCCGCAGTGACTTTTCGGGGGACTCATGTGTCCCGCGCTCGAACACGCGGCACTCGCACATTGGAGCTTCGCCTGTTATGGTCAGTGAGGAAACCGAAGATGAACCCACCTTAGGACCGGCCGGGCATGTGGAAGCGTTGGCGAATCCGGATACTGCTGTTTCTGGCCGTTCTCGGTCCGGGATTCATCACCGCAAATGTCGATAACGACTCCGGCGGCATCCTCACTTACTCCCAGGCGGGCGCGCAATACGGCTACACGCTGCTGTGGACCATGATTCCGATCACCATCGCTCTGATCGTGGTGCAGGAGATGTGCGCCCGCATGGGCGTGGTCACCGGCAAGGGCCTCAGCGACCTGATCAGAGAAGAATTTGGCCTGCGGCTCACCTTTGTGCTGATGGTGCTGCTGGTGGTGGTCAACTACACCAACGTGGTCACCGAGTTCATCGGCATTGCAGGGTCGCTGCACCTTTTCCATGTGACCAAGTTCATTTCCGTGCCGTTTTGCGCGGCGCTGGTTTGGTACATGGTGGTCAAGGGAAACTACAAGAGCACGGAAAAAATCTTCCTTGTGGCTTCGGTCGTTTATATCGCTTACATCTTTGCGGGGGTGCTTTCGCAGCCCAGTTGGCACGATGCGCTGCTGGCGACGGTTCGGTTGCCGCAAAGATCGGTCTGGAGCGACAAGGCCTATATGTACATGGCGATCGGCGTGGTCGGCACCACCATCGCTCCGTGGATGCAGTTCTATCTGCAATCTTCGATCGTGGAGAAGGGCATTCGCGTGAAAGACTACGCGGCCTCGCGGCTGGACGTGATCGTGGGCAGCATCTTTACCGATCTGGTGGCGTGGTTCATCGTGGTGGCCTGCGCGGCCACGCTCTACGTGCATGGGATGGGGGCGATCCAGGTAGCCTCCGACGCGGCTGAGGCCATGCGCCCGCTGGCCGGCGACTACGCGTTTATTCTTTTTGCCTTCGGGCTATTCAATGCGTCGCTGTTCGCGGCGTCCATCCTGCCCATCTCCACCGCTTACACGGTCTGCGAGGGCATGGGGTTCGAATCGGGCGTGGACAAGAGCTTCAAGGAAGCTCCGTTTTTCTACTGGCTCTATTCGCTGCTGATCGTGGGCGGGGCCGCAACCGTGCTGCTGCTGCCGGACGCGCAACTGATCAACGTGGCGATTCTTTCGCAGGTATTGAACGGCGTGCTGCTTCCGGTGGTGATTATTCTCATGCTGATGCTCATCAATCGCAAAGACCTGATGGGCGAGCACAGGAACTCTCGGGTGTGGAATGTGATTGCGTGGGGGACGAGCATTATCGTGATCGGGATGACGCTGGTGATGCTGTGGGGGATGATGCCGGGACACTGAGGACTGCGCGTCTAGCAGGCTCAGGTGTGGGCGAGGACGCGATCCTCGTGGATTATCAGGATTACCACTAAGGGGACTACGGCGATGACGATGATGCACAACCCGGCCGGCCCAGGCGAACTGCTGCAGGAGTTCCTCGGCAAGAGAACTGCAACCGAGCTCGCCGAGCATATCGGCGTAGCGCGCGCCACCGTCTCGCGTATCCTGAATGGCCGCACCTCCGTTTCGATGGACCTCAGCATCCGGCTCGGCGAGGCTCTGGGGCTTTCCCCGGATTTCTTCTCGAAGGCTCAGCTCCAGTACGACCTGTGGATCGAATCACGGAGGAAGCGGCCGAAGATCAGGCCGCTTGCCGCTTGAGGGACGGCGCGTCCAGCGGGATGCCTGGGTCTCAAAATCGAGACCTGTGGTCCCCGACCACGATCAGGGGTATTCTTCGAGATAGGCCAGACAAGATCACTGGGGCAATCAGTAACGGGAAGAAACTGGCTTTGCTGAAAGGTTCCGGAATATACGTGACGGAGGACAACGGCAGAGAGCCTCATCAGTGAGCGGTTTTGCATCTCGGCTGGGTGCCCCAGGTCCGGATTTTCGGACCTGGGAAGGATCGTCGGTGTTCTTCATGCCACAGCCAGCCGTTTGAGCTAAATGTGGCCCGCGGGAATTTGGGCGAGGTCGTACTGGGCCTGCTGCGTGATCCAGCTTTCAGCGCTGCCGCCGAAGACCTGCGAAAGCCGGATGGCCATGTCCGGCGAAATGCCGCGCTTGCCGTTGACGAGTTCGGAAAGTCTGGTGCGCGTAACGCCCAGGGCCTTCGCCGCCCGCGTGATGGTGAGACCGAGCGGCTCAATGCACTCGCTAAGAACAACACTGCCGGGGTGCGGCGGATTCTTCATCGGCATGGTGAGACCTCTTTAGAGCAGCTTGCCTGCCGCCAAGTCGCGGATGAGGCCGCGGTCGGCGGCCAGGAATTCGTAGCCGGTCAGGTCTTGAAGGCGGACCCAGCGGACCTGCTGGTAGATCTGGTTGTCGATTTCGCCGGTGAACTCGTGGACGGCGAAGAATTGCAGGTCGACGGCGCCTCCATGGCGGTAGTTGTGGCGGATGTGGGTCACGGGCGGTCCAATGGATGCCTGGATGCCAAGTTCCTCACCCAATTCGCGCGCCAGCGCCTGTTCGGGGCTTTCGCCCGCTTCGATCTTTCCGCCGGGAAACTCCCACAACGAGGCCATGGGCTGATCGACACGGCGTTGACCGATCAGGACCTCGCCGCCGCGCACAATCAGGGCTGCCGCCACAAAGCGCAGGGCGGGGCCGTTGGGACGGGGGCTGGAGTTTGGCTGGGCGTCTCCCACACCTTTAGTGTAAACGCAATAAAGGAGTTGCCGTACCAAGGGGCGGGGCCGGTTTTGGCGGCGTGCAAAGCCATGTGTCCGCGAAGGGTCTGGCAGGAGCTTAAACAAATGCAGCAGGCGAGCCCCCGCTCCGCGGAGTCAGCATGTCAGCGGTCGATAGCTCTCTATTCCCCTCCTACAATCGCTCCCACTCCCTCTGCCGCGGCGGGACGAAAGTAGCCCCAGCCGTTCTTGGCCGCCGCCTCCAGAAGCGCGGGAGAAGGGTTGACGGGGTAGGGGTGGCGAGCCATTTTGAGCATGGCCAGATCGTGGATGGAGTTGCCGAAAACCGCGTCCGGGGCGGTCAATCCGACGCGCTTGAGGGCTAGAGCCTTGCCCGCATCGGTGGGAACGTCCATGATTTCGCTGGTAATGAGGCCGTCTTTGACGCGAACCTCGGCAGCCAGAATGTGGTCTTCGGGAATTTTGAAATCGCGCACTCCTTCGGCAACTACCCAGCGATTGGTGGAGCTGACGGCCCACAGGTCCACGCCGGTCGCTCGCAGCGAGTCCACCAGATCGATCATCTCCGCAAAAATGCAGTTCTGCACGAACTCCTTGACGTAGAGCGCCGCGGCAGCGCGCAGTTCCCGATCGCGCAGGCCGGCGTAGATCTGCACCATTTCGCCGCAGATTTCTTCCTCGCTGGCTTTGCCGGAACGGTAGGCGCGATGGCGGGTGTCGATCCAATCGCTTGTCGAGCGGGAGACCAGTCCCTGCTCAAGCGACCAAGCCATGAACCCATAGCCCGCGTCGCCGCCCCACAGGGTTCCATCGCAATCGAAGACCGCGACCTTTGAATTGCTTTCCAGGACCAGCCGCTTGAACTCCCGTGCGGTCCACTTCTGAATCTCTATCTGCGCTGCAGTCAAACTTTCCTCAATCCGGCTCAAAATTTATCCAATTCTATTCTATTCTCTTCCAGAACATATGAATTTTGCACGTGAAGGTTTGAAGAAGACCCAGTGAAGTCACGAGGTACAGATTTTCGCGGATGAGGTGACAAGGTTGATTCCTTGATGAACGAGGTTCGACACGCGTACCGGCAGCGGCGGGCGGCTCTGGAACGCGCGGATAATCGAACCAATGGACAGCCAACGCAATCTTGATCTCTTAAAGGACTATCAAATATATCTGCGCGTAGAAAAGGGGTTACGGCCGCTTACCTGCGAGGCCTATCTAAGCGACCTCAAGACCTTTGCCGAGTTCATTGAGGGGCGCAACGGCGTGCTGCTGAAGGCGATACAGGAGGATGTGGCTGCATTCCTCGAGCATCTGCGCGACCACGGCATCGACTCGCGTTCGTCGGCGCGCAAACTGAGCTGCCTGCGCGGCTTTTACAAGTGGCTTCTCCTTGACCGGCGCACCCATCACGATCCGACCGTAAATATCGAGTCGCCGAAGGCGTGGAAGGTGCTGCCCAAGTCTTTGGCCGAGCCGGAGGTGGCGGAGATGCTGGAGCGCGCCGGGATGGCTGCCTCGCATCCGCAGGCCAAGGCCACGGCATTGCGCGATAGCGCCATTCTGGAACTGCTCTATGCCGGCGGGTTGCGGGTTTCGGAAGTGACTGCGCTTTCGACGGGCGATCTGGCGCTGGACGCCGGACGGATGCACGTGCGCGGCAAGGGCGACAAGGAACGGATTGTTCCGCTGGGCCGCGCCGCGCTAGGGGCGCTGGAGACTTATCTGCGCGAGGGACGTCCTCACCTGGCGCGCATCAGTTCAAGGAGCAAAGCGAGTGCTGCGCGGAAAGACGCTTCGCGGCAAGATCCGGCGCGGATGTTTCTCTCGCTGCGCGGCATGCCGCTGACGCGTCAATGGGTTTGGCACCTGGTGAAGCTTGCCAACAACGGCGCCAGTCCGCACCGTCTGCGACATAGTTGCGCCACGCACATGGTGGAGCACGGCGCGGACCTGCGCAGCGTGCAGTTGATTCTGGGCCACGCCGATATCTCTACCACGCAGATTTACACGCATCTGGCGCTGGGACGGCTGAAGGCCGTGCATCGCGCGCATCATCCCCGTGCGGCTTTGAGGCCGGGGACGGTTCAATCCGAGACACAGACCCCCGAGACACGGACCTTTGTTAAACGCACGTTCGGGACGCGCAGCTTTGGCAAGAGCGGCGCGAACGGCGGCCCTGAAAAAGAGGTCGCCGATCGAGAACCGGAGAATGAGCCCGCATGAGCGCATCGTCTGCACCAGCGATTGGCATTCCGCTCGATACCCTGGTCATCGGCTTTCTAAAGGTGCTGACCAACGAGCGAGGCGTGTCGGCGCATACTCTGCGGGCGTATCGGCGCGAGTTGCACAACTTTGCCGAATGGGTGAGTGGACGCTTCGGGACCGGCGATGACGCAGACGTGAACGTGCAGCGCATCGAGCACACCGACATCCGCGCTTACCTGGGGACGCTCTATGACCGCGGACTCTCGAAAGCCTCGGCGGCTCGGGCGCTGGCGGCGATTCGCAGTTGGTTCAAGTGGCTGGCGCGGGCCGGCCACATCGAGCAGAATGCGGCGTCGCTGGTTTCCACGCCGCGGCTGCCTAAACATTTGCCGCGCGTTCCCTCCATCGAACAGATGAACCAGGTAGTGGACTCGGTGGGAGAGGACGTGGCAAGCTGGCCGGCGCGCGACAGGGCCATTCTTGAGCTGCTGTACGGCTGCGGCATTCGCAACGCCGAGCTGACGGGGCTGAATCTCGACGACATTCATTGGGCTAACGAAGCAATCCTGGTGCACGGCAAGGGGCAAAAGGAACGCTATGTGCCACTGGGCGATGCGGCAGCAGAGGCGGTGCGTTCGTATCTCACCGAGCGCTCGGCGCTTTTGGACGCAGCAAAGGGTGCAGTGACACCGGCGTTGTTCGTGAATATGCAACTGCGCGGCCTGGGCAAGACTGGGGGCGCCAAACTATCCAGTCAAGCCCGGCTCACCACGCGCAGCGTCGGCCGCATCGTCAAGCGCATCGCCATCCTGCGCGGCCTGTCTTCCGACGTGCATCCGCATACATTGCGTCACGCATTCGGAACCCATTTGCTGGAGGAGGGCGCCGATCTGCGCGCCATCCAGGAGTTGCTGGGGCACGAGCGACTGTCAACCACGCAGCGGTACACACAGCTCACAACTTCGCAGTTGACGCAGGTCTACGACCGGACGCATCCGCGGGCGCGGTAGCGCTCGTTGCCTGGGAAAACATTGGAACAACCATAGAGGCAGACTCCCTCCATGTGATAACATTGTTATTATATGGAGGGCGGTATGCTTGCAACCATCCGGCGTTTGGGAAACTCGCAGGGAGTCCTGATTCCCAAGCCGCTGCTGCAACAAGTGGGGCTGGTGGACCAGGCAGAGATGCGCGTGGAGGGCGATGCGCTGGTGTTGCGCAGACCCAAAGCCGCGCCACGAAGCGATTGGGCCGCGGCGAGCCGGAGATTGGCCGCCACAGGCGATGACGCGCTCGTTCTGCCCGAGTTTGCCAATGAAGGGGATGCGGAGCTGAGGTGGTGAAACGCGGAGAGATTTGGCTGGTGAATCTTGATCCCACAGTCGGCAGCGAGATTCAAAAGACTCGTCCATGCGTGGTGATTTCGCCGCCGGAGATGCACGATTACCTGCGCACTGCGATGGTGGCTCCAATGACCACCGGCAGCCATCCGGCCCCATTTCGGATTGCGGTTCGGCACGGTGGCAAGAAGGGGCTGATTCTGCTGGACCAGATTCGCGCCATCGACAAGTTGCGTTTGGTGAAGCGGGCTGGAATGTTGAGCGCGGTTACGCTGAGTGCGACGCTCTCCACATTGCGCGAGGTGTTTGAAGAGTAGCGGGCTCGCTCTCCTCTCGCATACGGGAATTGCAAACACTTGCTACAGGCTCTCGCTCGGTTCCTGAGAACACGCGAACTTCATGGCATCATCGAGCTCGCGGCGAAAAGCCGCGGTGACCCTGGATTTGAACTTCTTGTCGAAGAGTCCCTTGCGGGTCAGGTATTGCTCCATCTTCAGGATGGGATTGCTGGTCTGGAGGCTTCCGCTTGATTTCTGGCCGGACAACACCCACGGTCTGCACTCGATAAGGGTGGGGCCGCTTCCCCTGCGCGCATGAGCGATCGCCTCCGTCGCAACACGATACACGGCAATTGCATCGTCCCCGTCAACGATGACGCCGGGAAAACCGAAGGCTTGCGCTTGCGGGCTAACTTCTTCGGCCTGCGAGCCACTTTGACAGATCAGGAGTATGGGCAGGTTTCGCTTTCCTGCCTGATGCATTGCTTCATGCAAAACATCCGGTGAAGCGCTCGAGTTTCCGCAGAAGGCTACTGCTATTTTCTTATCCCTGCTCTTCTTGTTTTCAGCGGCGGCTGCGATTGCTCTGTCGAGTTGCGCGGCAAGGCTCAAAGAAGGAGGAATGAGATTGAGGGGCGCATAGCGGGGACGCGCCGAACCGCTTCTAGGCGAGAGCGCGGAAAAGATACGGTTGAGCGAAAGGCCTTTCACGAAGCAGGGAATAAAGCCGCCGGGCGAGGGCGCGAGGGTGTCGCCGGGGAGAAGGTCGAGGACAACGCCGGCGATGGCCGCTTCCTGGCCTGCGGCACCAGATGCTAGGTCCCCGTTTTGTTGGGCCAGGATGCGGATACGCGCCTGAATCATGCGGCACTTCAGCATGGTGCTGTAGATCTGGAGAAGCTTGTCATTGGAGATAAGCGAGAAGCCGTTGTGGGGAGGCGTGGCAGCAGCGGGGGGAACAACTTTCGAGTTCGCGATGGTCATCGAATGCGGAGGCCTCAGAGATTGTTGCGATTGTAAATGGAAGGATCGGTGCAGGCCTATCGGCTGCAAAATCCGGCCGAGGGCAACGCGCCTGTCTGCGTCCGCACGACGCTTCTAAGTCGAGTAGTCGGCGTTGATGTGAATGTACTCGTGGGTAAGGTCGGTGGTCCAGAAAACGCAGCGGCCCTCGCCCTGATGGAGTTGGATGGAGATTGAGAACTCACGCTGGCTGATATAGGCGTGGGCCGTGGCTTCGTCGAATTCGACGGCGCGGCCTCCGTTGCGGCAGATAAGGTGTTCGCCGAACGAAATGTCGATGCGGTCGGGATCGACTTGCGCACCGGAGTAGCCGATAGCAGCAGCCAGGCGGCCCCAGTTGGGATCGTTGCCGGCCCAGGCCGTCTTGACGAGAGGCGAGTGGGCAATGGCCTTGGCGACGCGAAGCGCATCGGCGGCGCTGGCGGCGCCTTCGATGTGCAGCTCGACGACGTGGGTGATGCCCTCGCCATCGGCGACGACCTGGTGCGCCAGTGAAGAACACACCTGGGCGAGCGCCGCCGCGAAAGCTGCGTTGCCGGGGCCAATGGAGGCGCCGCTGGCTCCGGAGGCGAGCAGAAGCACGGTGTCGTTGGTCGATGTGTCGCCGTCGACAGAGATGCGGTTGAAGCTGACCTCGATGGCTGGGAGCAGATAGGTAGCAAGAACCGCGGGCTCGACGGCGGCATCGGTCAGGATGTAGATGAGCATGGTGGCATGAGGCACCAACTGCGGGTGAATCATGCCCGAGCCTTTGCCGAGAGCGGCGATGCGAATCTCCTGCGGCGCGCCGTCGGGGCCGGCGACTTCGATGCGGGCGAAGGCGGTCTTCTCCACGGTGTCGGTGGTGAGGATGGCGTGGGCGACCTCAAGGAAGCGATCGGACTCAGCGCCCAAGGATGCGGCAAGGGTGGGCATCGCGTCAATGAGCTTGTGGGCAGGCAGCGGGACACCGATGACGCCGGTGGAAGATGGAAAGACCTCATCCGGGCGGCAGGCGAAGATGCGGGCGGCGGCAGCGCAGGTAGCGTTGGCGGCATCGAGGCCAGCCTGACCGGCGGCGCAGTTGGCGTTGCCGGCGTTGATGGCCACCACGCGCACTTTTCCCTTGGTTGCGGTCAAGTGCTGCTTGTCTAAAATGAGTGGTGCGGCGATGACGCGGTTGGACGTGAAGGCGGCGGCAGCGCTGGCCGGACTATCGGCAACGATGAGAGAAAAGTCGGGGCGTCCGCTGGCTTTCACGCCGGCCTTGATGGCGCCGAAGCGGAAACCGCGGGGAATGATGGGTCGCGAAAGGTCAGTCATCTCGGTGATGGGTCAACCCATTTAATCTAGCAGGTGGGCGAGGGTTCGTGAACGGAGACACGCAGGTGGGGACTCGATGACGGAAGAGCGGACGGACGCGAATCGGAATGCAGTGGTGAACTTTGACTCGAACTTTCTCGACCTGCGGGCGGTAGATGTGGCGCGCGGCGACCGGATTGTGCTCCACGATGTGAATCTGACCATTCGCACCGGGGAGCACGTGGCAATCCTGGGACCGAATGGATGCGGGAAGTCGACGCTGATCCTGACCATGACCTGCCAGATCTATCCCATGGTACGGCCCGGGATGCAGGTGCGGATCTTCGGGCGCGAGCGTTGGGATTTGACGCAACTGCGCAAGCACTTCGGCGTAGTGGGCGCAGGCACCATGGGCGCGGAGCTGCCGGGCGAGCGAACTGCGGTGACCACGGGGCTGGATGCGGTGACAGCGGGGTTCTTCTCGGCATCCACGCTGTGGCCGAACCTGGTGGTGACGGCGGAGATGCGCGCTCGGGCCGCCGAGGCGCTGGAGCGGATGGAGGCCACGCATCTGAGCGAGCAACTGGTGGGAACCATGTCGGCGGGCGAAAAGCGGCGCATCCTGATTGCGCGGGCGCTGGTGCACCGGCCCAGGCAACTGCTGCTGGATGAGCCCTCGAATGCGCTCGATTTAGCGGCGCAGCGCGAGTTGCGGGAGACCCTGCGCAGGCTGGCGAAAGAGGGCACGGGATTGGTGCTGGTGACGCATCACCTTGGCGATATTCTCCCGGAGATCGAGCGCATCATCCTGATGCGGGAGGGGCGGATTATTGCCGACGGGCCGCGGGCGGAGTTGCTGACCACAGCGCGCCTGAGCGAGCTCTTCAAAACGCAGGTGCGTATTGGCCGCGATGAAGAGTGGCTGCATAGCTGGTAAAGAAATTGGCGCTCGCGGCAACCGTAAAGTGTAAGCTTGCTATGATCCGGCCCAGGATACGGCCGAGCAGGTTGGAGGCCCGAGCGAATGACGTTCTACAATTTGTTACCTTCCGAAGCGGTGAAGATTGTTCTGGTGCTGTTCCTCTCATTTTTGCTGGGGCTGGAACGGGAAGAGCACAAGGTGGCAGGCCATTACACTTTCGGAGGCGTACGCACCTTTCCGCTGATTGGGCTCATCGGCTACTCGATAGCGCTGATTTCGGGGACCCAGTTGCTCGCTTTGACCGTTGGCTTCCTGGTCGTTGCCGGATTTCTGTTGTTGTCGTATTGGCACAAGCTGACAGCGTCCGAAACCTCAGGGCAGGTTGCGGGCGTGACAACGGAGATGTCGGGGCTGGCGACGTTTTTGGTCGGCGCGCTGGTCTGCTTCGGGCATTTCTGGATTGCAACCACGCTAGCCGTTGCCAGCCTGCTGCTGCTGGATTTGAAAGCCACTCTGGAGAAGCTGGCAACAACGATCGCGCCCAACGAGATATTTACGTTCGCGAAGTTTCTGCTGCTGAGCGGAGTGATTCTTCCGGCGCTACCCAACCAGGAGTTCGGCCAGTTCCACATCAATCCTTTCAAGACATGGCTGGTGGTGGTGGCCATCAGCGCCATCTCTTACGCAAGTTATGTGCTGCAAAAAATGACCAAGGGACAGGGCGGCATTGTGCTGGCCGCGCTGCTGGGCGGCGCATATTCTTCGACGGTGACGACGGTGGTTATAGCCAGGCGGGCCGCGCGCGAGGAGCATCCGCATCTGTTCTCGGGCGGCATCCTGATTGCTTGCGGCGTGATGTATCTGCGGCTGGCGGCGCTGCTGGCCTTGTTCAACCGGCAACTGCTGACTGTGCTGTGGGCGCCGTTTGTTGTACTAGCGGCGGTGGCGCTGCTTTGCGGCTGGCTCTGGTCGCGGCGCGCGGACAAGAGTACGGCGGATGTGCAGCGTGAATCCGATCCGAAGAATCCGCTCGAGTTGGTGACGGCATTCATGTTTGCCGGGTTGTTTCTGGCCATGCTGATTATTACCCAGTTGGCCGTGACGTATCTGGGCCAGGGCGGCGTGTACACGCTGGCGGCGATCATGGGCGTCAGCGACGTGGACCCGTTCATCATGGGACTGACGCAGGCGGCCGGATCGCTGACTCCGGTGAAGGTCGCCGCGGGCGCGATCCTGATTGCCGCTGCAAGCAACAACGTGGTGAAAGGGATCTACGCCTACAGCCTCGCCGACAAGAAGACGGGCTTGCAGAGCCTGCTGTTCCTGATCGGCCTGGCCGCGGCCGGGTTGATTCCGCTTTTCTGGCTGGGGTGATTTGAAGCAGCTCTACGCTTTCGCCGCGAACGCGTGGACAGATCGCGGTTCGAAAACCAGAGCAGGATCGCGAGCCATCACGACGTCGTCATATGAGTCACCCGGGGGCCGGTCTCGTCGGGATCTCTGCGGGTAAACTTGGCTATCTTCACCTGGCGAGCCAAGCCGACCTTTTTCATCAGCCAGATGCCGTAGTAATTGGGATCGAACTCATACCATGCAAGGCCGTGGCGTGCTGACACGGGATAGGCGTGGTGGTTGTTGTGCCAGCCTTCGCCGCCGGTAAGCAGAGCCACCCACCAGCTGTTGCGCGAGTCGTCGCGGGTTTCGAATCGGCGTCCGCCGTGCAGGTGGGTTGCGGAGTTGACCAGCCAGGTGGCATGCAAGCCAAGCGTGACGCGCAGAAAAATGCCCCACAGGAAAAGGCCGATGCCGGCTTTGATGCCGCCAACAAGAGTCCCCACAACCAGCAGCAAAGCCCCGAGCAGCGACAACGGCACCCAATGGTATTTGCTCAGCCAGACGAGGAAGCGGTCTTTGGCAAGATCGGGCGCGTAGTGGGCCAGCGCAGCCGTCTCGGTGTTGAGCGCGCGGCCGGAGATGATCCAACCCATGTGCGCCCACCAGGTCCCTTCCTGCGGCGTGTGCGGGTCACCCGCCTTGTCGCTGTGTTGATGGTGGATGCGGTGGGTCGCCACCCAGGCGATCGGTCCGCCCTCCAGTGCCAGCGTGCCGCAGACGGAGAGGAAATACTCAACCGCCTTGGGCACCTGATAACCGCGGTGAACCAGTAGACGGTGATAGCCCATGCCGATTCCAAAGTTGATGGCAAACACATACAGGACTATCGCGACAATCAGGTTTGTCCAACTGAAGAAGAAGAGCGCGGCAATCGCGCCTATGTGAAAGATGGCCATGAAGACAGCGGTAATCCACACCAGGCCGGTTTCATTCTCGGCTCGGCCCATGCGCACTTCAGCGCGCCGGGCGCTGACAGGGGCCGCAATCGCGCCAGGTCTCGTATCTTCGCGGTCATCGCGAACAAGCCTGTCGATGGAGGGCCACAGGTGGGGCCCTTCCTGTACGTCCGTCACGGTGTCTTCGCTGAAAGCTGTCTGTGCCATCGCGATCCTCCTCAGAACAGAAGTCCACTCGCTCGATTAGATTCTCTCGGTTTGAGCTGGATGCTTTGAGTGGCTGGAGGGATGCTGCGTGACAAGCAGCTCAGAAGCGGCAGAAAGCACGGGGAAATATGCGGGGAACCTCTATCTTTATTGTCTATCAGTTCTGGCTGCATGACAAGAATGCTACGTCAATAGTTGCAGGCTGCAGCAAGTTCAGTTCCCGAAATGCTTCGGGCTGGGAGTTGGAGGCGTCGAATCGGAGCGGGTGATGGTGTGCATTTAGGATTGAAGGGTGCAAACGATACGAGTAGAGACGCCAACGGCGAAATATGAAGTGGTTGCGGGCAGCGGCCTGCTGGAGACGCTGGCGCCGCGCATTGAGCGGGCTATCGGCAGGCTACCGCGGCGGGTTTTTGTACTGACCTCGCCGAGCATCTGGGCGCTGTGGAGCGAGCGGTTCCTCGCTTCGTTTCGCGAGCCTCCCACGGCGCTGTTTCTGCCTGCCGGCGAGAAGTTCAAGACCATGGCGAGTGTGGAGCGGTTGGCGCGGGAGATGCTGCGCGCGGGGGCGGATCGCGGAAGTTTGCTGATCGCCTTTGGCGGCGGCATTGTGGGCGATATGGGCGGGTTTCTGGCCGCGATCTTCATGCGCGGAATTCGATACGTGCAGGTACCGACGACGTTTCTGGCGCAGGTGGATTCTTCGGTGGGCGGCAAGACGGGCGTGAACCTGCCCGAGGGCAAGAACCTGGTGGGGAGCTTTCACCAGCCGCGGGCGGTGTTTGCCGATATCGGCGTGCTGGGCACGCTGCCGGAGCGCGAGCTGAAGGCCGGGCTGATGGAGAGCGTGAAGGCCGGCATGATCCGCGACCGGGCGCTGGTGCACTTTATGGAAGAGAACGCGCGCGCGATTGTGGGCCGGGACGCGAAGGCGCTGGAGAAGGTGATTGCGGCGTCGATCCGCATGAAGGCCGGCGTGGTGAACCAGGACGAGCGCGAGGCCGGTTTGCGGATGATTCTGAATTTTGGCCACACGGTGGGCCACGCGATCGAGCAGGCGACCCGTTACAAGGCGCTGCTGCACGGGGAGGCTGTGGCGTGGGGCATGATCGCAGCGCTTCATCTGGCGCGGCAGCGGGGAACGATTTCCGAGGCGCAATTCGTACGGCTCGAACGGCTGATCTATCTCTATGGGCCACTGCCGGCGCTGAAGTTGCGACCGGCGAAGGTGGTGGCGGCTACCGGCGCGGACAAGAAGAATGTGGGCGGGGTGAG
>Ga0181520_10002807_pt1 | contig 31725 bp, 27 predicted proteins | sample PEATcosm2014_Bin_29_FD_132451 | JGI IMG/M metagenome (GOLD analysis project Ga0181520, IMG submission 132451) | Peatland microbial communities from MTU Mesocosm Facility, Houghton, MI, USA - PEATcosm2014_Bin02_30_metaG | ecosystem: Environmental > Terrestrial > Soil > Wetlands > Peat | place...
ATCCCCCGCCGCGCCGGGCGGCGCGTTGGACGCGGGAATGCGGCCTTTCAACTGGCTCAACGCCGCTCCCAAATCCTGCCCCTGTTTGCCCATTGCGCCCGACATTTCCTGCATCTGGCGCAGACTGTCCACCAGCTTCGCGATGCCGCGCTCGACAATTTGCGCGTTGCGCGCCGCGTTCGTGTCGGCGGAATTCAACTCGGCGGCGCTCTTGAAATCAGCCGCCGCGCGCTGCCATTTCTGCAAAGTTTTTCCATAGGTTTCCATCGCCGCCCGCACCGCCTTTTCCGCGTCGCGCAATTCGCGCCGCGCGCCCCGGCCTTCGAGATAGGCGGCAACCATTTTGTCCAAATTATTTCCCGCCAGCGCGGCTTCGCCCTGGCGAAGAGCCTGGCCGCCCGCCGCCAGCGCCGCGTTGCCCTGCGCGGCGGCCTTTTGCGCGTCCGACCCGTTTTTCAAAATCCCGGCGCCCTCGTCAAACCGCGCGTGGCCGAGGTTGTAAAGCGCCGGCGGCTGCACGCGCTCGTCCTGCGCGGCCAGCGCGGATTGGAACATTTCCTCCGCCGCGGCGTATTTTTTGGCGGCCAGCAAATCCGTCCCGGCGTTGTAAAAATCCCGCGCGGTGACGGGAGTGGCCGCATTTGTTTCGCCGCCGGCCAGCGCGCGGCAGGAAATTGCCAGCGCAAACACCAGTGCGAATCTTTTCGATGTCGTGAACAGTTTCATGACGTTGCCGGAAATTTTTTCCGCCGCGTGCCGGTTAAAGATTCGGCGATGACGAGCGCCAGCGCAATGGCGAGAGGCAGATGAAAATGTTCCACCCCGTTTTGGGCGGACTGCCGCGGGCCGCCCGCGCTGTCCAGCAGATGAATCGCCGAACGAATCTTGGTCAGGCCCTCGCCCAGCGCGCCCAGCGGATAATAGCTGCCGCCCGTCGCCTCCGCGATTTCGCGGAGCGTCTGCTCGTCGAGCCGGCTGTGAACAATTTGACCGCCGGCATCGCGCACCAATTGCAGCTGCCCGGCGGCGTTCGCAAACTGAATTTCCTTTCCCGCCGGCGTGCCGACGCCGATGGTGAACACCACCACGCCGTTCGTCGCCAGATTTTTCGCGGCGGCCACGCCGGATTTTTCCAAATCCTCGCCGTCGGTCGCCAGCACGATCATTTTGCGGCGGCTGGCCTTGTCCATCGCGCGATACGCCTCGTTCAGCGCGCGGCCAATGTCCGTGCCCGGAATCGGAATCGTGTTGTCATCCACGGACAGCAGGGTTTCCTCAAAGGCGTCGTAATCAAATGTCAGCGGGCACTGGATGAAAGCGCTGCCGGCGAACGCGACCAGGCCGACGCGACCGTGGCTTTGGCGGCGGACAAATTCGAGGATGGAAAATTTCGCCCGCTGCAACCGGCTTGGCATGACGTCGGTGGCCAGCATGCTGCGCGAACAATCCACCACGAACACCACGTCCTCGCCCAGCCAGGCGTTGGCCGTCCCGACGCTGCCCCATTGCGGTCGCGCGAGCGCCAGGCCGGCGAACGCGAACGCCGCGAGCAGCAGCGCGTTTTTGAACCGCCGCCGCGCCGGGCTGTGCGATGCCGTGAGTTCCTTCACGAAATGCGGCGACGCCATCCGCGCCAGTTGCCCGCGGCGCGCGTTCGCGGCCTGCCGGTGCAGCAGCGCCAGCAAAACCGGCGCGACCACCGCCAGCCACAGCCAGCGCGGTTCGGCGAAATGGAAGGCCGAAAACATTTATGATTGATGATTTATGATTGACGATTTGGGGCGGCGGCAATACCAGGTTCGCCGTGGAATGGAGCGCCGGTCACCGACCCGGCGTGTTTCAATCAGGTTCGCGCCGGGTCGGAGACCGGCGCTCCGCATTTCTGAAATCGCAAATCGCAAATCGTAAATCATAAATCTTTCAGGGCACGCGGCGGAATCTCGTGCTCGCCAGAATCATTTCCACCGCCAGCAATCCGAGCGCGGCGAGCAGCGGCCATTCAAACAACGGCTGATAGGTCGCGAATCGCCGCATTTTCACCTCGGATTTTTCCAGACGGTCAATCTGGTTGTAAATGTTTTGCAGTTCGCGCTGATTGGTGGCGCGGTAAAATTGTCCGCCGGACAGCGCGGCCATTTTGCCCAGCACGGAATAATTCGCTGGTTGCAACAGCAGCGTCGGAATGATGTTGCCGTTCGCGTCGAGCCGGAATTGTCCCGTCGCCGGATCGAACGCGGGCATGTTGCACGGCTGTTCGATGCCGATGCCGATGGCGTAGATTTTCACGCCGAGCGCGGCGGCAAGCTGCGCGGCGGGCAGCGGGTCAATCTTGCCCAGGTTGTTGTCGCCGTCCGTCAGCAAAATCATGATGCGGCTTTTGCTGTTCGGCACCGCCTTGAGCCGCTGGGCCGCGACCGCCACCGCGTCGCCGATGGCCGTGCCGAGGTCGGTGATGATGCCGATGTGCAGCCGGCGAAGATTTTCAACGAGCCAGTCGTGATTGAGCGTGAGCGGGCTGGCAAGATACGGCACGCCGGAAAAGGCAATCAGGCCGATCCGGTCGTTGGGCCGTTTCTGGATGAAATCGCCCAGCACGCCGGACGCGATGGCGAAGCGCGACAGTTTTTCCGCCGGCCGGCCCATGTCAATCGCCTCCATGGACCACGACAAATCCAGCACGAGCATGATGTCAATGCCCGGCGTCTCGGTCTCGACGTGATAATTCGCCAGCCGCGGTCCGGCGAGCGCGACAATGCCCAGCGCAACCGCGAGCAGCCGCAGGAAAAATAAAAATTGGCCCGCCGCCGCGCGGGCTTTGGCTCCGGCGGCGCGCGCGATGTCCGCGCTGGAAAACGTGAGCGCCGACAGCTTGCCGGCCTTGCCGCGCAGCAGCGCATAGACCGGCAGCAGGCCTAGCAGCGCCAGCAGCCACGGATATTGAAATTCAAATGTGCCGTTCATTTTTAGTGGCACAGGCATCCTGCCTGTGTCTTGCATTTTCCGTGAGCGCGACAAGTTCCAGCGCGCGGGTTGCGGCATTGAGTGGAGCGGCGGCGGGCGAAGTGGAAAATTTCCGCTCGTCGCACGCGCGGAGAAAATTGGAAATGAACCCGGAAAGTTCCATTCCGATTTTTTCGCTGGCGGCCAGCGCGGCGCAAAATTCCGTCGTGGTCAATTCAGCCGCCGGCAGTTCAAACACGGCGATGACGTAGCGGCGCAAGATTTGCGAGACGTTGCTCAAAAGCTTTCCGTCTTCGGACTGGCGCAGCAATTTCGTCAGCGCTTCGCGTGCCACAACCTCTGGCGACAATTTGACCGGTGGCTTTGGCCGAAAAAGTTTCCACAAAATCAAAACGGCCAGCGCGATGACAGCCATGCCGGCCACAAGAATCATTGTTCCGTGCTGCTCCAAAAACGTCGGCGGGATTTCACCGTAAGGCGGCGCGAGCGCGGGAAGCGTGTTTGTTGACGCCTGACCGAAAAGTCGTGGGGTTGCAAATAAAATGGCGGTGAAAACAAACATTGAACATCGAACATCGAACACTGAACACCGAACAATTCCGCGTGACGCGGCCATTCGATGTTGGGCGTTCGATGTTGGGCGTTCGATGTTCATCACAAAATCACCCGCGCCTCCGTCCGCGGCGGATTTCAAAAAACCGTTGCAGCGCGGGCGCAAACGGTTCGGCGGTGTTGAGCCGCAGCGTGTCCACGCCGGTGCGGATGAGCGCGCGATCCAGTTCCGCCAGCCGCTCCGTGTTGACGGCGGCGAAACGCCCGCGCACGGCGTTGCGGTTGGAATCCAGCTCCAGCGGTTCGCCGGTTTCGGCGTCCTCAATTGTGAGCAGGCCGGCAACCGGCAGCGTGCTTTCGCGCGGGTCGTGCAGGTGCAGGCAGACGACATCGTGCCGCGTGTTCGTGAGGCCGAGTTCGGCGATGACATCGCGCGATTGGAACGCCGGCCTCCGGCCCGGCTCGTTGGTCATTTCTGTTCGAGCCGTGCCGGAGGCCGGCGCTCCGAAGCTGTGCAAAAAGTCCGTCAGCAAAAACACCATCGCGCGGCGGTGCAAAACGTGGTTCAAAAATCCGAGCGCGCCGGAAATGTCCGTGCCGCGACGGCGCGGCTTGAACACCAGCATTTCGCGGACGAGGCGGAGCAGGTGGCGGCGGCCTTTGCGCGGGGGAACAAATAATTCCACTTCATCGGTGAACAGCAGCAGGGCGACTTTGTCGCCGGTGCGGGCGGCGGACATGGCGAGCGTGGCGGCAATTTCCGTCGCGAACTCGCGCTTCGTCCGGCTGGCCGATCCGAAAGCGGACGACGCCGAAACGTCCACGGCGAGGACGGCGGTGAGTTCGCGCTCCTCGCGGAAGCGTTTCACGAACGGGCGGCCGAGACGATGCGTGACGTTCCAGTCAATGTCGCGCACGTCGTCGCCGGGGATGTATTCGCGCAACTCCTCGAAGTCCATGCCGCGCCCCTTGAAATGGCTCAAATACGCGCCGACCATCGTGTCGTTCACGAGGCGGTTGGTGCGCACCTCCACGCGGCGGACGGATTCGAGCAGTTCGGTGAGCGTCATGCGTCAATAAAATCTCTCTTCGGGTCAAAACCAAATCGCAGAAACGCTTCACGCCACAAAAGCCATTTCAACAAATCTGACTGATGCGCGAGGTGGTGGGCAACAGGATGTGCTGCCACCAATCCGGCTGAATGTGTAAAATGGTTTCCATCGCGAACCGCGTGAGGCGAACCTTCAGTCCCATCAAAGATGTGATGAATATGCCAACCTTGAGTTCCCCAGTTTGGTCGTTTTCCACCGGCAGCTTGAAAAGAATTTATTGCCGGCCCATTCGTTCGAGTGTCGGGTTTTAATCCCAATCGTTCCAGATGGATTATGAGTTCTGCTGGGAAAATGTATTCTCCGTCATTTTCTGTCCGAACGCATCCCAGCCAAAACAATGCACTTAATTGTGGCCACTGAAAGAACTGTTCCGGGTCGGTGAGAATGGAGAGGATTGCTGACCACTCGGTTTCGGAAGCAGAAGTTGTGAGTTCTTGCATCCGAGCAGGCCAAGGTTCGGTGCCCAAAAAGTAAAAACGATGAGCGCAACCGGGACGAATAATTTGTTCATCGTTTCTTACTTCATTGAGATATTTTTTCGCACGCGCACGGAATGGTTGTTCTATTCCGGTTAGATTTTCGAGTTCGTTTGCTGCCAGTTTCGTTACCGCACAAACCTCTATCGGAACACGAGCGCCGGTCTGCCTGTTTTTCAAAATCAACGCACCCGCTCCCAATACAAAGTCAAAGTCCGATGTATCGGGACAGGAATATACGCGATGATTCAACGTGGCATTCCACGTCAAAGTTGCCCAAACTTCGACTAATTTACGATTTCTCAAGCTAGGTTTCATTTGTTGCGAGCTGGCCTTGAGCAATTCTTTTTCAAGACGTGCGGTGTCGTCGTCATTCAATAGACTAGATACAACCTTCGCTTGCGTAATACCGAGTTCTCTGGCTTTGGCGAGAACCACTTTTGGGTGTAAGCCGAATTCTTTTGAAATATCAAAAATGCGCTTTGCCATAATTCACGGCACCGGCACGGCGTTAAACACTTTCTTGATGATCGCGTCCGTCGTTACCGCCTGCGCCTCGGCTTCGTAGGTCAGGATGATGCGGTGGCGCAGCACGTCGGGGCCGATGCTTTTCACGTCTTCGGGAATCACATAATCGCGGCCTTGCAGCAGCGCCCACGCCTTGGCGGCGAGCGTCAGGTAAATCGTCGCGCGCGGCGACGCGCCGAACTGGATGAAATGCTTCACGTCCAGCTTGAAGTCCTGCGGCTTGCGCGTGGCGAAAACAATTTTCACGATGTAATCGCGGATTTTTTCGTCCACGTGGATTTGATCCACGAGCTTGCGCGTCAGCAAAATTTCTTCGAGCGAGACGATGGGGTTCACCGGCGTTTCTGGGCTGGTGAACGCCATGCGATCCAGAATTTTCCGCTCCTCGGCCTCATTTGGATAATCAAGCATCACCTTGAACATGAAGCGGTCCACCTGTGCTTCGGGCAGCGGATAGGTGCCTTCCTGGTCAATCGGATTTTCCGTGGCGAGCACGAGGAACGGGGAAGGCAGTTTCATCGTTTCGCCGCCGAGCGTCACCTGCCGTTCCTGCATCGCTTCGAGCAGCGCGCTCTGGACTTTCGCCGGCGCGCGGTTGATTTCGTCGGCGAGAACGAAGTTGGCGAAAATCGGCCCGCGCGTGGCGTGATATTTTCCATCCTGCGGGTTGTAAATCAGCGTGCCGACGATGTCCGCCGGCAGCAAATCGGGCGTGAACTGGATGCGATGAAATTTCGCCTGGACCGCCGCCGCGAGCGTGCGGACGGACAGCGTCTTGGCGAGTCCGGGCACGCCTTCGAGCAGGACGTGGCCGTTGGCGAGCAGACCAACGAGCAGCCGGTCCACGAGTTGTTCCTGCCCGACGATGACGCGGGCGATTTCTTCGCGCAACTTGCCGATCCACGCGGAGGTTTGCGCGACCTGATCTTTCAACGAAGTGTTCATGCCGGTTGAATTTAGGCCGGGTGGCGCGGCGACTCAAGCGCAGGCTCGGAAAATCCAGCGCGCCATTGGCTTGAACTTGCGCCTGGCTCAGGCCATACCGGCCGCAGCCGGGCGTCCTTGATGTCAATGCGATTTGGCGGCTTTCCAACGGCGACGCGCAAGGAGGCTCATTTATAATCATAAGACAACTAATCAAGTTTGAGACTCCTTGCGTCGTCTCCTACAATCCGGTCGTGAACTTCTGGCATTTACTGCAATCCGGTTCGGGCGAAGCCGCTTTCAACATGGCGCTGGACGAGGCGCTGCTGGAAGCCGTGTCACGCCTCGGCGGGCCGGTGCTGCGGTTTTACGGCTGGACGGAGCCGGCGGCGACATTTGGCTATTTTCAGAAATTTGCGGATGTTGAACGCGCGACATTGCTGCGCCCGCTCATCCGGCGGCCCACCGGCGGCGGCATCGTGCCGCACAACGCCGACTGGACTTACAGTTTTATCGTTCCGCCGAATCACGAATGGCATTTGCTCAAGGCGGAAGAAAGCTACCGGCGCATCCACGACTGGCTGCGGCTGGCGTTTGCGGAATTGAAGGTGAAAACGGAACTCGCGCCGTGCTGCAAAAAAACCCTGCCCGGCCAGTGCTTCGCCGGCCACGAAAAGTTTGACCTGCTCTGGCATGGGAAAAAAATCGCCGGCGCGGCGCAGCGCCGGAACAAGCTGGGCCTCCTGATTCAAGGCTCGGTGCAGCCGCCGCCGGGCTCACCGGCGCGGACGAATTGGGAGGAAGCGATGTGCGCGGTGGCGGCGAAGGGGTTTTCTTTGAAGTGGAAAGATTTTTCACCCGACGCAAAATTGGTGGAGCATTCGGCAAGATTGTCGCAGGAAAAGTATTCGCGGGCGGATTACAATCAGAGGCGATGACCGGAAAGCCATTTTCCGGGCAGGCTGGTTTGTTTGATGAAGACTTGTTTTGCACTTCTAGCCGCGCTGGCCGCCGGAATTTTCCCGGCCGTCACGCCCGCCGCCGCGACCCCGACCAGGACTGTGCGCATCGTCACCTACAACATTGAGGCGGACGCGGGGGTGACCACGCCGCTGCCTGGCTTGATTGCGCCGCCGGGCAACCCGGGCAACGTGCAGGCGAGCGGCGTGTTGGAGGGCCTCGGCGAGGAGCTTTTGAACGGCAACGCGCAGCCGCTGGACGTTCTGGCGTTGGAGGAGACGACGGGCAATTCAATCACCGTCGCGCCGATTGTGGCCGGCCTGAATTCATTTTACGGCGTGGCGGGGATGTATTCCAACAGCGCCTATCAGGCGACGCAATTTGGCGGCAGCGACAATATCGGCGGCGGCAACGGTCCGAGTGCGATGGTCTATAACGCGAAGACGCTGCAACTGCTCGCGTCTGTCCCGGTGGATCCGCCCGGCGGCATCGGCAACCTGGGTTCCGTGAGCGGAGAGTATCGCGAGGTGATGCGGTATGAATTCGCGCCCGCCGGCGTCGCGCCCATGGCGACGAATGAGTTTTACATTTACGTCAGCCATTACAAGGCAGGCACCGGCGCGGCCAACGAAGACTACCGCCTCGGCGAGGCCCAAATCATCCGCAATGACGAGGCGAACAATCTGCTCGCCAATTCCCGCGTGATTTACGTCGGCGATTACAACGTGGACGACAGCGGCGAGCCGGGGTATCAGACGATTTTGTCCAACACCGCCCCAGATGGCATTTCACGGGGACAAGGCATTGACCCGCTGAATCCGGCGAACAATCCAAACATCAACTGGAGCGCCAGCACCACCGTCACCAACATCCTCGTCATGCTCACGGAACACAGCTACGAACTCGAATACCGCGATGATTTGCAGGTGATGACGACGAATGTTTATTACGGCGCGCCGGGCGGATTGAAATACGTTCCCGGAACATATCACGCGTTTGGCAACAGCGGCATGGCTTACTACGGCAGTGTGAACTCCGGTGCAAACACCGCGCTGAACAACCGGCTCGTCACGAACGCGCCGGTCTTCATCAGCGCCGCGCAACTTTACCTCGACCTCACCAACGCCAGCGACCATCTGCCCGTCGTGGCCGATTACACCATTCCGCTGCCCGCGCCGGTCATCAGCAGCTTCAGCCTCGCCGGGACAAGTCTCATCCTCAACGTGGCCAACTGCATCACTGGCGGCGTCTTCACCGTGCTGACGAGCGCGGACGTTTCGCTTCCGCTGACCAACTGGACTGCGCTGGCGATCACCAGCACCGCCACCGGCGGCAGCTTCACGCTCACCGCCACCAACGCCGTGAGCCCGGCCGCGCCGCTACAATTTTATCTGTTCCAGGAAAAATAATTCATTTCGCGCGCGAACAGCATTGTCTCCGCGTGTCGCAGCCATTAACTTCCGCGCCGCATGATCCGGCTCGTTTTGTTCGACATTGACGGCACGCTCGTTCACACGGGCCGCGCCGGCTCGCGCGCCTTTGGCAAAACCATTGCCTCGGAATTCAAGGCGCCGGAAAGCGTGGAAAAAGTCAGGTTCGGCGGGCGCACCGACCCCAGCCTCGCCCGCGAACTGTTCGGCCTTAACGGCATCCCGGCCACGCCGGAGAATTTCCGGCGGTTTTTCGAGAGCTACGTTTTCTGGCTGGATCACCTCGTCGCCAGCGCCAACGGCGAAATCTGCCGCGGCGTGCTGGATTTCATCCGCGATTTGCAGGCGCTGCCAAATCCGCCGATGCCCGGCCTGCTCACCGGCAACATCCGCCTCGGCGCGGAAATCAAGCTGCGCCGCTACGGGCTTTGGGATTTTTTCGTGACCGGCGGGTTTGCCGACGATAGCGAGGATCGCAATCACATCGCCGCCGCCGCGCTCGAACGCGGACGCCGCCTGCTCGGCGGAAATCTGCGCGGCGGGGAAATCCTGGTGGTTGGCGACACGCCGCACGACGTGCGGTGCGGACAATTCATCGGCGCGAAGGTTCTGGCCGTGGCCACCGGCGGCGCGAAGCTGGAGGAATTGCAATACCACAAGCCCGACTGGGCGGTGGAAGATTTGACGCGTGTCAGCGCACGGGAAGTTTGCGGTTGAAAATCAGGTGTCCGAGCGAACCAAAATCTTGAGTGAATCTTTGGTTGGTCGGACGGCCAATGTAACGGCGGCGGCGGTTTGCTCCAGCGGAAATGTGTGAGTGATCAATTGCCGCACATCGAGCCGGCGGGAGAATACAAGCCGGGCGACTTCGGTTTGCAGCGTGAAATCGGATGAATAGCTGCCAATCAAATCTTTTTCATCGAGGCAGATCGAGGCCAAATCAAGGCTGAAGACCGTCCGCTGTGGTAGCTTGGACTTTGGACTTTGGACTTTGGACTTCGCCGTGCGCTTGGTATGGGCGAAGAGCAAAACCTGCCCGGCCCCGCGCACAAGCTGGAGCGCTTCCGACACGGCGTCGTCTGATGGAACGGCGATGATGGCGGCGTCGAGGTTGGTAGGGACGCCGCGCTGTGGCGTCCGGTCGGCGCAGCGCGCCGACCCTGCCCGGACCGTCCATTTCGCACCGAATTTTTTGGCGAGCTTCAGTCGGGATTCCAGCAGGTCGGTGGCGAGGACGCGGATGCCCTGCAATTGCAAAATTCTTGTGAACATCAGGCCAATCGGCCCCTGCCCGGCCACGAGCACGGCGTCGCCGGGCAGCAGATTCAGGCGGCGGACGGCCTTGAGGACGGTGTTGACGGGTTCGAGCATGGCGCCCTCGGCAAAGGAATTTTTGGCGGGAATTTTCACGACGCCGGGCAGGACGAAGGGCATGACGCGGACGAATTCGGCGTAGCCGCCGCCTGCCGGCTCGAACCCGGCGGTGATGCCGGTGCGCTTGTAGGTCTCGCATTGGGCGAAGGCGCGATGGCGGCAGGAATGGCAGTCCAGACACGGCACATGATGGTGCAGGGCAACGCGGTCGCCGACCTTCAAGTTTTGAATTTTGAATTTTGAGTTTTGAGTTTTGTAGCCGGAAGCGCCGATTTTAACGATGGTGCCGGCGGTTTCGTGGCCGAAGATGCGCGGCGGCGGGACGAGGCCGTGCTGGATTTTTTTGATGTCGGTGGGGCAGACGCCGCAAACGGCGACCTTGACCAGCAATTCATTCACACCGATGCGCGGGACGGGGACGATTTCGAGCCGGAGGTCGTTGACGCCGCGATAAACGACGGCGCGCATGGTTTTGGGTATGTCGGCCACGCGGAATTTTTAACGCAAAGACGCGAAGACGCCAAGCCGCAAAGGATTGATTATTTCTTGCGCCTTAAAAACTTTGCGCCTTTGCATTGAGAAACTCCGTGAACCACGGTTCGGGCGGGCAGGAAAATTCACATGGCTGGCCGCGCCAGATGAACTTGAGCGCGCGGGCATGAAGGGCATGGTTTTCAAGAATCAACCGGGCGCGCTGTGCTTCGGTCAGCCGATTCTGGACAAGGGCCAGGTAACAATCCTCGTCGCCGCCGTAAAGTTTGTCGCCGACGATGGGATGGCCGAGATGCGCGAGATGGATGCGGAGCTGGTGTTTGCGTCCGGTGTGCGGGATGAGGCGCAGGAGGGAAAATTCATTGGCAGGGCGTGTCACTCCGTGCGCGCCGTGGATTTCATCTGGACGAGCGGCGGGCGGAGGACTGCCCGCCCAACCACCACGGACAAATCGTTGCTCGACCCGGTATTCGGTTTGCGCGGGCGCGCCGTCGGGGCGGACGCAATCCTTGATGGCAACAATGCTTTGTTCATCCTTGCCGAGCGGGGCGTCAATTATTCCACGCTCCGCCGCCACGTGGCCGTGGACGATGGCAAGGTATTCCTTTTCGACCGCGCAGCTTTCTAAAATTTTTCCAAGTTCGCCAGCAGCCGGGGAATTTTTCGCGATCAAAACAATGCCGCTGGTTTCACGATCCAGGCGGTTGATAAGGTGAGGCGCGGCCGCGCGCTCCGCCAGATGCAATCTTGCGCGGCCAATCAAACTGGACATCTCGCCGTCCTTCGTCGGGTGACAGACCAGTCCGGCCGGTTTCTGGACGACCAGCAGGTCGGCGTCCTCGTGGATGACATTGAGCACGGGAGATTTTAACCGCGAATGGCCCGATGGGCACGGATTTTCAAGAGTGGAGCAGGAAACGATTGACGGGTGCGGGGAATCCGCCTACGGTCACAACTGAAAATGCTTCCGTGCGTCAGGCTCTGGCTTTGGATTTCCGCGTTCGCCAGTCTCGCGGGATGGGGACTGTCGGCGGCGGGACAACTGAACCGCCTCGGCTACGCGGTGGCATTCGCTGTCTTTGCCGTCTTCATTTTTGTATTCCGCGGATTTATCGCGGAGTCCAAAGTCCAAAGTCCAAGGTCCAAAGTTGGCATCGGCATTGAGCGCCGAAGGCTCTGGACTTTGGGCTTTGGACTTTGGACAAGACTTTTGCGCCGGTTCCGCCGTCCGCTGCCGTTTTGTTTCGGCGCGCTGGCGGTCTTGATTTTTCTCGGTGGCGCGATTTATCCGCCGGGCAACTACACCGGCCTGACCTACCGAGTGGCGCGGGTGTTGCAATGGCTCGACCACGGGGGATGGTTCTGGATTCACACGGTGAATTACCGGATGAACGACCGCGCCTGCGGCATCGAATGGATTTATGCGCCGCTGCTGCTCTTCACCAAATCCGACCGCGGTCTGTTTCTCGTCAACTTCCTGCCGTTCCTGCTGATGCCGGGACTCGTCTTTGGCGTGTTCACGCGGCTGGGCGTCCGCGCGCGGGTCGCATGGCAATGGATGTGGCTGCTGCCCACCGGCTACAATTTCCTGCTGCAAGCCGGCAGCATCGCCAACGACACTTTTCCCGTGGTATTTGCATTGGCCGCCCTGGATTTTAGCTTGCGGGCATGGACTTCGCGGCGCGCTTCGGATTTATGGCATTCCATCCTCGCCGCCGCGCTGCTCACGGGCGCGAAGGCGAGCAATTTGCCGTTGCTGTTGCCGTGGGCGATTGTCATTTTCCCGCTCGTTCCCTTGTTGCGCCGGAAACCTGCCGCGACGGGACTGGTCATTTTGCTCGCCGTGGCGGTTTCATTTCTTCCCAACGCCGTGTTCAACGCGAGGTATTGCGGCGACTGGACGGGTTCCAACCTGGAGGACGCGCGGCTTGCCATGAAAAATCCCGTCGTCGGCGTCTGGGGCAACGGTTTTCAACTCGTGCTGGATAATTTTGCGCCGCCGATTTTTCCGATGGCGCGCCGGTGGAATGAAAACGCGCCGTCGCTCATGCCGCATTCCCTGACGGTCGCGGCGGACAAATACTTCGACGACGGATTTTTTTCGCTGGGCGAACTGCCGACCGAGGATTGGGCCGGCATCGGTTTCGGCTTGAGCATTCTGCTGGCGGCTTCCGTGTTCGCCGCCATGGGAATTCGCGCGCCGCCAGCCGGGGTGAACGTTGCGGCGATTCCCTCACTGCTTCGCCGGTGTGTGCTGGCCGCCGCCTGGATTTCGTTGCTGGCCTATTGCGTCAAATCGGGGATGACCGGCGCCGCCCGGCTGATTGCGCCCTATTATCCGCTACTCGTCGCGTCGCTGGTCGCGGGCGCGGGACAATCGGAAATTGTCCGGCGCAGATGGTGGCGGCTGCTGTCCGGCGTGACTTTGGCCCTGGCTTTTGTCGTGTTGGCGCTCTCACCCGACCGTCCGCTCTGGCCGGCCAAAACCATTTTGTCCCGTCTTTCCGTCCGGAATCCCGACCGGCCTTCCCTCACTCGCGCGCTGAAAGTTTATACGACATACGCCCAACGCCACGATTCTCTTGCCGGCGTCCGCGACCTGCTCCCGCCGGGAACCGGCGTGGTTGGTTTTGTTGCGGGACCGGATGATGCGGACATTTCACTCTGGCGGCCGATTGGCGGCCGCCACGTGGAGCATTTTCTGTTGACCGACCCGCCGGCGCAAATCCGGCGGCAGGTTGAATACGCCGTCGTCGGTGGATTTAATTTGAAGATGCGAAACACGACCATCGAAGACTGGCTGCAAAAAAACAGCGCGGAACTCGTCGCCAGCACCAACGCCACGCTCAAGGTTTCCGAAGGCCCGCAGCCGTGGTTCGTCGTCCGATTCAAGTAAGGACAACCGCCGGCATTGAGCCAGCCGATGTCCGGTGAAATTTTATCAATTATCATCCTCCCGGTGCGAGGTGCTGTTTTCGGGTTGCCATGAAAACAACTGCGCGATTTCGGCCAGTGCCATCAAATGACAAAACATTATGAATTACTGGATGTCCCGGCGATGCGCTTCGCCCACGGCATGGGCGCGGCCATGTCGCTCGCCGTGGTTCTCGCAATGCTGGCGGTTCCGCTGGCCGGATGGTATTGCCTGCTGGCGCTGTGCGTTCTCAAAACCATCGCCGCGCTGGGTTTTTGCCCGGCTTCAAAATTGTTCGTCTGCATGCGCAAAGGAGGCTGTTGTGCTTTGACTCGGATTGCTTGAGACGGCGACCCGCAAGAATGTTGAATGCCGCGAATTCTCGAATCCGCTGAACCTGAATCCGCGCCTTGACTTGCCGCGCCATTTGGATGACCGTCGTTCCGATGTCCAGACGCGCCTTCACGCTGCTTGAACTGCTCGTCGTCATCGCCATCATTGCGATTCTGGCGGCGATGCTGCTGCCCGTGCTGTCGCGCGCCAAGCAGCGGGCGCAGGGCGCGCTCTGCCTCAACAACGGCAAACAACTCATGCTGGCCCTGCATCTTTACACGAGCGACAGCAACGATTTGTATCCGCCCAATCCCGACGATGGCAACACCATCGCTGGCTACAACTGGTGCAGCGGACAGGCCGGCATTGGCGGGGCGGACGAATTCAATCCCGACATCCTGACTGACCCAAACCGTTCGCTGCTCATCAATTACTTGGGAAACAACCCCGCGATGTTCCGTTGCCCGGCCGATATGCGGCAGGGCTTGTATCAAGGCACCAATCCATCGCTCATCGGCCAGACTGTTCCCGCCGCGCGCACGTTTTCGATGAGCCAGGCCATCGGCACGATTGACCCCGGCTTTGCCGCCACTTACAGCTCGCACAGCGGCGTTCCGAATCTGCCCGTCACCGGCCCCTGGCTGACGGGCGTCTGGCATCAGAACCTCCATGACAACCCCTGGCGCACGTTCGGCAAAATCTCCGATGCCGGCCCGCCCGGGCCGTCCGATCTCTGGGTGTTTTTGGACGAGGACGCCAGCGGCCTGAACGACGCGGCCTTTGCCATGGAGATGGTCAATCCGTATTGGCATGATTTGCCGGGAACGTATCACAACATGGGCTGCGGTTTCGCCTTTGCGGACGGCCATTCCGAAACGCACCACTGGTTGTATCACGCCCAAAAGCAGGGTGGAGACATTACGGACCCGGCTGACGTGGCGGATTGGAACTGGATGGCCGCCCACACCTCGGCCAAGGTGAATTGAAACGCCGACAGGGTGGAGCGCCGGTCTGTGACCGGCTTTGGGCGTTCAGACCGCGAAAAGCCGGCTGCAAGCCGGCGCTCCGGCGGCGGCTTGTAAAATATTCGCGTTAGAATATACAAAAACGAATGGTGACGGTGTCTATATCATGAAACATTCAACGACAAATGTATTACACATTATGAAAAATATCCTTCTGTTGATGGGAATTGCCCTTCTATCGCTGGTGGCTGTGGCTCGTGTCACTGCCGCTCCACCGATAATTCAATTCCGCCTCGTGGTGGACAATCCGACTGCCGATTCCGAACCGATGACAGTCGTGCAGCCGAACAACTCTCCAAAACAGCCACAGCCGGAGGTGTTGAACATCCAAAAGGCGGCGCTGCTCGACAGTTCAGATGTGAAGAACGCAACAGCTAGTGTGGGTCGTATTGGGCAACCGTTTATTGATATCAAGCTCACCGATAACGGCTCGAAGCGGTTTGCTGAAGTAACTCGTCAGAACATCGGCAAGCGATTGGCCATCGTGATTGACGGCAAGCTCTATTCGGCTCCGCGAATCAATTCCGCGATTACGGGTGGCGAAGCGCAAATCGCCGGAGCGTTCACCAAGGCAGAGGCGGAAAACCTTGCGGCGCGGCTTAACGGTTCGAACGGGTCAAGTGCGCCCCGGCAACAAAACGGTTTTTTCGCCCTCGCTGCCATGGTCGTAGTTGCTCTGGTTACTGTAGCGTGGATTGCGCTTCGTCAAAGACGCGTGCCACCCGCCGCCTGACATTGCCTGGATTGATGCCGGCGCAAAGTTTTTCAATTCCCACTTTCGAGCGCGATGGTTTAATCTTGCGCCGTGATGGAAACCGGAACCCCAGACGCCAAACGCCGGATGCCAGACGCCCTTCGCAGTTTCTGGCTGATGTTCGTCGTCGAATTCCAAAATGCCTTCAGCGACAACACACTGAAGCTTCTGGTCACGTTTTTCATCCTCGGCCTGGGTTTGTCGCACGAGCAGCGCGACGGCCTCGTGGGGCTGGTCGGCACCATTTTTGCCGTGCCGTTTGTCCTGTTTTCCATGGCCGGCGGATTCTTCGCCGACCGTTTCAGCAAGCGCAGCGTCGCTATCGCCGTCAAATGCGCCGAACTGGGCATCATGTCGGTGGTCGTGCTCGCGTTCTGGCTGGGAAACGTGCCGTTGATGTTCGCGGCCATTGCCTTGATGAGCACGCACAGCGCGATTTTCGGTCCGACGAAATACGGCATGCTGCCGGAATTGTTGCCGGAGAAAAAACTGTCCTGGGGCAACGGCATTTTCGGCCTCGGCACCTTTTCCGCCTCCATCACCGGAGTGATTTTCGCCGGCTGGCTTTCGGACACGTTCGGCAAATCGCAATTCTGGTCGGGCATCATCCTCATCGGGCTGGCCGTCGTTGGATTGTCCCTGTGCCTTGGCATTCAGCGGCTCCCCTCCGCGGACCCGGACAGAAAATTCCGCGCGAATTTCCTCGGCGATTTCATTTCGCAATTCAAGGCGATCCGCCGCGACCGCGTCCTGTTTCTCGGCGTCATGGGCAACACGTTCCTTTGGTTTCTGGCCGCGCTGCTGCAATGGGTCGTGCTTTGCTACGGCAAGGATGTGTTTCATTTCGACGACCGGCACAGCGCCTTTTTGCAGGGCGGAATGCTGGTTGGCGTCGGCGCGGGCAGCCTCGCGGCCGGATTTCTCTCCAGCGGGAAAATTGAATACGGCCTGATTCCGCTGGGCATGGCCGGCCTGACGATTTTTTCGGCGTGGCTTGCCCATTCCGGCTTCGGGGTCGCCGCCTTCTCGGTGGGCATCGGCCTGCTCGGCTTCTTCGGCGGCATTTACAACGTGCCGGTCAGCGCCATCATCCAGCACCGGCCCGACGCCAACAACAAAGGCAAGGTCATCGCCGCCGCCGGCCTGTTGAGTTGGATCGGCATTTGCCTCTCTTCGGGAATATTTTCCCTGCTCACGGTGGTCTGGCATTTGACGTTGCCGCAAATTTTCCTGTTCGGCGCGGTGCTGTCGCTCTTGGGAACCATTTATTGCGTGAAGCTGATGCCGGATTCGCTGCTGCGGTTCGCGCTCTGGTTGCTGACGCGGACGCTTTACCGGATTCGCGTGGACGGGCGCGACAACATCCCGGAAAAGGGCGGCGCGCTGTTCGTCTGCAACCACGCCTCGTGGATGGACGCGCTGCTGCTCCTCGCCTCCACCGACCGGCAAATCCGGTTCCTGATGTTCAAGGACATTTATGAAAAGCGGTGGATCAATTGGGGCGCTCGCATCCTCGGCGTCATTCCCATTTCCGCCGAACAGCATCCGCGCGAACTCATCCAGTCGCTGCAAACCGCCAGCGACGCCATCCGCAACGGCGAGGTCGTGTGCATTTTTGCCGAGGGACAAATCACGCGCATCGGCCAGTTGCTGCCGTTCCGGCGCGGCATGGAGCGCATCATGAAAAATGTGGATGGGCCCATTGTGCCGGTGGTGCTCGACGGCGTGACGGGCAGCATTTCCAGCTACGAACATCACCGCTTCGTCTGGAAATGGCCGCGTCGAATCCCGTATCCGGTCACGGTCAGCTTCGGGACGCCGCTGCCGCCGACCGCCACGCCGTTCGAGACGCGGCAGGCCGTGCAGGAATTGCTCGCGTCCGCCTGGCGGCATCGGCGCGACCGGATGAAGCCGTTGCACCGCCAGTTCGTGCGGACGGCCCGGAAATTTCCGCTGCGGTTTGCAATGGCCGACGCGCAGAACAAAAAAGTCACGTTCGGCGCGGCGCTGGTGAAAACCATCTTTCTCGCGCGGCGGCTGAAAAAAATCTGGGCCGGCCATCCGTCTCCGCTGCGCTCCGACGCGGCAGGGGAAATGGTCGGGATTTTCCTGCCGCCGTCCGTGCCGGGCGCACTGGTGAATTACGCCGCGCTGCTCTGCGGCAAGGTGCCGGTGAACCTGAATTACACGCTCTCCAAAGCCGCGCTCGCCTCCTGCGCGAAGCAATGCGAACTCAAGACTGTCATCACCTCGCGGCTGTTTTTGGAAAAGGTGAAACTGACACCGCCGGGCGAAATGATTTTTCTGGAAGATGTTGCTGGAACGGAGCGCCGGCCTCCGGCACGGCGCGAGGATGGCGTGGAATTACAACCCGCCGTGCCGGAGGCCGGCGCTCCGTCCGCGCTGGAAAAACTCGCGGCGTTCCTGATGGCTGCCTTTCTGCCCGCGGGCTTGCTCGAACGCGCCCTGTCTTCAACTCCGCACTCCGCACTCCGCACTCGGCACTCGCTGGACGATTTGGCCACCGTGATTTTCTCCAGCGGCAGCACCGGCGAGCCGAAGGGCGTGATGCTCTCGCATTTCAACATCGGCTCGAACATTGAACAAATGGATCAGGTGTTTGATTTGAACCGCCACGACCGGTTCCTGGGCATTCTGCCGTTTTTTCATTCGTTCGGTTTCACCGGCACGCTCTGGCTGCCCGCAACGCTCGGCGTCGGCGTGGTGTTCCACCCGAATCCGCTCGATGCCAAGACCATTGGCCCGCTCGTGAAGCATCATGCCGTGACCTATCTGCTGGCGACGCCGACGTTCCTGCAAATCTATCTGCGCGGCTGCGCGCCGGAGGATTTTGGCAGCCTGCGGCTCGTGATGACCGCCGCGGAAAAATTGCCCGACCGGCTCGCCATGGCATTCGAGGAGCATTTTGGCATCCGGCCGATGGAAGGTTACGGCTGCACGGAATGCTCGCCGACGGTGGCGGTCAACGCGCCGGATTTCCGCGCCGCCGGTTTTCATCAGGTCGGCGTGAAACGCGGGACCATCGGCCATCCGCTGCCCGGCGTTTGCGTGCGCGTCGTGGACGCGGAAAATCCGTGGAACGGAAATCCGCTGCCGCTCGGCCAGGCCGGCCTGCTGCTCGTGCGCGGCCCGAACGTGATGCGCGGCTATCTTGGCAAGCCGGAAAAGACCGCTGAGGTTTTGCGCGACGGCTGGTATTGCACCGGCGACGTGGCGGCGCTGGACGAGGACGGCTTTCTGCAAATCACCGACCGCCTGAACCGCTTCAGCAAAATCGGCGGCGAAATGGTGCCGCACATCAAGATCGAGGAAAAATTGCACGAACTCGCGGGCGCAACGGAACAGACATTTGTGGTCGCCGGCCTGCCGGACGAAAAGAAGGGCGAGCGACTCGTGGTGCTGCACAAACTGCCTGACGAAACGCTCGCGCCGTGCCTGGAAAAGCTCGCGCAAAGCGATTTGCCAAATCTCTGGAAGCCGCGCGCCGACCAGTTTTTCCGCGTGGAAGTTTTTCCGCTGCTCGGCACCGGCAAACTCGATTTGCGGAAGGTGAAGGAAGTCGCGCGGCAACTTGCAGACACAGATTCCACGGATTCACACGGATCAAAAATCAATCAGTGAAAATCTGTGCAATCCGTGTCAAAGATTTATGAACTCATGGCGGATTTCCTTCGCGCCACAGTCCAGGACGGCCACGGTGCGGCCCAGACCGAACTTCGGCTTGCCCGCCGAGCCGGGATTGAAATACAGCACGCCGCCGATGGTCTCGCAAAACGTCCGGTGCGTGTGGCCGAAGACGACGACGTGCGGCTGCACCCGCGCGATCCGCTCCTTCAACCGGTCATCTGGCGCTGGCGGATTGACAATGTGATGGATGAGGAATTTGCGCGTGCCAAGCTCGATGATTTCCGTTTCCTTGAACGGAAGTCCCGCGTCGGTTTTCCCATAAACGGCGGTGACGGGCGCGATTAACTCCAACCCCGAAATGATTGAACTGTTGCCGATGTCACCCGCGTGCAAAATGTGTTCAACGCCAGCGAACAACTCCGCGATTTTCGGGTCGAGGAAATTATGCGTGTCGGAAATGACGCCGATTATCATGGGAGTGACAGGTGACAGGTGACGAGTGACAGGAAATGACACAAGTCGGGCGACGGCTGCAACCCTGTCACTTGCCACGCGCCACTTGTCACGCTTTTGCCTCCTCCGGCTCTTCCCCGGCTTCGGATTCCTCGTCGTCGCGCGCGCCGGCGGTCTTGTCGGCGGGCGATTCGGCGGGCGCGGTCAGCTTGGCCGCGGCGGCGAACAGCGCGGTGAACAGGCCGCCGCCCAAAAGCGTGTTGCGGAAAAATTCCCAGGTGGACGGATAGCCGCCCGTGCCCTTGGTGAGCGCAATGATCCAGCCCGCCAGACTTTTCGAGTATTCGGGATTGTTGAACGGATTGAAGAGCCACGACGCCGTGTTCGTGATGAGATAAAACAGAATTGCGCCAAGCAAACCTCCGCCGAGCAGCGCGACAAACCGCGATTGCGGCTTGAAACGCCGGCCCAGAAGAATCAACACCGCATAGGCCGCGTAATTGAACGTCAGGTTCGCCAGGTTGGACGCGCTCCAGACGTTGCTGTCGGGATTCGCGTGCTGGTAATAAAAGTTCAGCCCGATGTCCGTTGCCGCCATCACGCCGAGCGGCAGCCACCAGGCCGTCGCGCCGCGAAAATACACGCCCGCGCAGAACGCAAACGTGTAAGCGACGCTGAAATTGGCCGGCATCAAACCGGGAATCCGCGACAGCGCAAACACGGCGACGAACAAAACCGGCAGCAGCTTGTGCCATTTTTCTTTCACCCGGCGAAAGAATAGTTCACTTCGCGGCGGAGACAAGCCTGTCAATTCGTCATCAGAATCTCCCCTTGTCCGCGCCAAGCGGGACGTTGAGCGCTTCGCGGTAAATCTCCAGATGCCGCCGCGCGATGACGACGGGATGAAAACGTTCGAGCGCGCGTTTTTTTGCCTCCGCCGCCAATTGGCGTCCCAACTCCGGCTCGCCCAGCAATTTCCCCACCGCATCGCGGATCCCTGCCGCGTCGAGCGGATCGCAAAGCAGGCCGGTTTTCCCGTGCTCGATCAAATCCGGCACGCCGCCGACATTGGCGGCCATGACGGGCACGCTGGCGGCCATTGCCTCCAGCACCACCATCGGGCAGTTGTCCTCCAACGACGGCAGCGCGAGCAGCGACGCGTCCCGCAGATAATCCGTGAGTTTTTCGTGATGGACGCCTCCGGCGTATGAACACCAGGGATTTTTGCCGAGCAATTGGAAAAAATCATCGTCATACGCCCGGCCCCGCACGACGCTGCCCAAAAATACAACCTGGAATTTCCGCTCACGCGCCAGCGGCTCCAAAGCGCGGATGAAGGCATTTTGATTTTTTCGCGGGCAAATGGCGCCGATGCACAAAATCACCGGCTGCCCGGCGGGATTCAGGCCGGCTTCAACTTCAAAAAATTTGAGGTCAGCCGCGTTCGGCGCCACCCAGGTCTTCTTCGCCCGGTCCGCCACCGCGTCGCGCGTGTAATTTGTGATGCACACCACGCCGCCGGCGCGCGGGATTGTGAATGACTCCAGCCGCGCCGCCAGCCACTCGTAGGAAAACGGCCGGGCGTGGTTCAACCGCGCAATCAGCCTCATGTTGCCGTGGATGGTGATGACATTCGGAAAACCGGAAAAAACGGCGCTGATGGCGCAATCGCGCTCCGTGCCCTGGCCGTGGACGATGTCCGGCTGGATTGCCTTCAGTTTGTTGCGCACGGCACGGATGCAGCCCTGATAGCCCGTGCGCAGCCAGCCGGGTTTCGGGACGTGCAGGCAGTGGAAGAAAATGTTGTCCGCAAGTTTTTCGGGCGAGCGCAACGGCCTTTGCACGCAGGAAATGACATGCGCCTCGGTTTCTGGCAACCGCGCAAATCCCTGCAACAACGCCCCGGGCGCCGTGCCGAGGCAGGGCTTTTCAGGGTCGTGCTGCGGAAAAGATTCGCGGGCATCGGTTGTCAGAAATCCAATCTTCATCGCCGTTCAAACATTGATTTCCATGGGCCAATTCATGGGTTATAGTCGTCAGCGCGTGCGGCTGGCATGATAAATTGTTCAACCAGAATTGCAGGCCGCAGTCTTGCATAACCCGGCAATAAATTGAAATGAATTTTATCAAGTCTATCGCTTTTCGAGGAATGTTTGGCGTTTGCGATTTTTGCGCGTGGCTGATGTTGCTCGGGCGGCCTCAAACGGAAATCAAGTCGGGGCTTTTTGCGGGGATGTGCTATGGTTCAAATGCCGTGGGAAGCTCGCTCATGCCGAAACTTCTGGGCACCTACGAAAAGGAACTGACCGGCGCCATCGGGCAGCTTCCCGTTTTTGACATTGCGATTGATGTCGGCGCGGCAGAAGGCTGGTATGCCGTGGGCCTGCTTTACCGGAAAAAAACAAGGGCGGTTGTGGCGTTCGAACTCGCCGGGGAGGGACGAAAAATCTGCCGCGAGAACGCGGAGAGAAATGGCGTGGCCGGGCAAATCCAGATCAAGGGCGGCTGCACCGCCGGCGACCTCCAATCGCTGCTGCGCGCTTGCCAGGAGAAGCGGCAGCGCGTTTTGATCATCAGCGACTGCGAGGGTTTTGAAAAAGAACTGTTCTCCGCCGAAACGATAAATCTTTGCGCTCTGGCTTGGCTGATCATTGAAACCCATGAATTGCAGGCACCAAGCGGGCGGGAGTATCTGGTGCAAAATCTTCAGGCCAGCCACGCAGTCACCCGGATTCAACGCGCCAGACGCACGCGGGACGACATCCAACTGCCGCCGGGCGGATGGCTGCCGTGGCTGCTCAAGCTTCCTTTTCTCCACCGGTTTGTGATGTCGGAACGACGCGGGCCGGGGAACGAATGGCTTGTCGCAATTCCAAAAGCCGCCGAATGAAAATGTCATCCGCCGCCATTCTGCACCTTGCCGAATCGTTGACCCGGCTGGGCGGCGTGGAGACTTTTGTCAATGACTGGACGCAGGCGGACGGGGACAGTTTTGCCGCGTCGCTGCTGGATTCGCAATCCGTGCTGGGCAATTCCGGGAAGAAAATCGGCCTTCGCCCCAGCCGATTTCATTCGCTGGCTGCAATCAGGCACCGAACGCGAAGCCTCCGCCTGCAATGCGGAACCCTGGTTTGCCACAACTTCGCCGGGCTTTCCGCGCTTTCCGATTTGATAACGCACGAGCGGCTGGTCGTGTGCCTGCACACCAACAGCCCCGACGTGTGGCCGCGCGTTTTGCGGCTGGCGCCGTTCGTGGACGGCTTCATCGCCGGCGGGAAAAGCCTTGCGGATGAAATCAAAAAAACACTCGGTGAATCGCCGTTGACCATCGCGACATTTGAATCGCCGCTGGATGATTCGTTCTTCCGCGTCGCCCGCGTCAAGAAAACCGGCCCAATTCTTGTCGGCTATTCCGGGCGGCTGGTGATTGAGCAGAAGCGAGTGGACCGGTTGAAGGAATTCTGCCAGGCCCTGACCGCTCGCGGCATTAATTTCCGGCTTCAAATCACCGGCGATGGCCCGGACAAGGCCGCGCTGGCCGGGCTGCTCGCGCCGTTTCCCGTGGAATTTCTGGGGATGCTGAAGCGGGAAAATCTGGCCGGGACATTTGCCGCCTGGGATTTTCAAATCATCACCAGCGATTATGAAACCGGCCCGGCGACCGCAATGGAAGGGATGGCTTGCGGAGTCGTTCCCGTTTTTCCGGCCATTGAATGCCAGGTTGCGAACATTCTGCGCGGCAAATTTGACCAGCTCTTTTATCCCATCGGAAACATGCGGGACGCGGCGGCGCGCCTTCAGGCTGCGGCCAGTCTCCCGCCGGCGAAAATGGAATCGTTGCGCTCAAGATTGCGCGAACTCGTGGCTTCCAAATTCATGACGAACCACCTTCAATCAACCCGCAAAATTCTGGAAGAAATTCACTCTAAGCCGTCCCTCCGTAAAAAAATCTGTTATCAGGCCTCTTGGAAAGACCATTTACCGCTGGCCGTTAGGTGCAGGCTGCCGGGCGGCAACGAATCTTTGAATTAGTTTCGGCGGGTTGCCCAAAAACGGAATTTTACTTAACCTGTGCGCGTGGCAAAGTTCGTCCATTTATTTTCGACCTTTCACATGATGGGGGGGGTGGAAAGCATTCTGGCGCATCATCATCGCATGGATCGCAATCGTGGCCTTGATTCGCTGGTCGCCTCCGCTTTCAACAAAGGCGGCAAGGGCAAATCCGGCGCGGCATGTCTCGGATTGAGCGGACTTTCAACAATCACTGGTTTGCGCCGGATATTTTCCCAATTCATCAGCCAGCACCGGCCCGAAATTGTCATCTATCACAATCTCTGGGGCTGTCATTCATTGTGCGATTTGGACGGCGCGCGCCGCCGGATTGGTTTCATTCACACCGATTCGGCGCCGATGCGTCATATCCTCGCCCGCGATGCGGGCGCATTGGACGGGATCATCGCCGTCAGCAAGCCAATCGCAGATTTTACGGCCTCGGTTTGGCCACAACCGGATCGCATCCGGCAGATATCTTATCCGGTCGCATGCCCATCGGAATTTTCGCCGCATTCTTCATTGCACGAACCGTTCCGGCTTGGTTATTGCGGACGTCTGCTCATCGAGCAAAAGCGCGTGGACCGTCTGCCTGCGGTCTGGAAAAGACTGCGCGCAGCGTTTCCGAACGCGCAACTGGAAATTCTCGGCGAAGGGGGGGAGAAAAAAAATCTTCAAGCGCTTTGGCACGCGGAAAGAGATGTGATTTTTCACGGACGGCGATCTGGCGACAATTACTGGCGGATTCTATCAAGTTGGGACGCCATCGTTTTCACCAGCGATTACGAAGGCACGCCCATCAGCTTGCTCGAAGCCATGAGCGTTGGCGTGCTGCCGGTTTATCCGGCCACCGGCAGTGGCGGGGACGATTACATGCGGAAGCTTTCGCCCTCGCTGCTCTACCGGTGTGACGACGCGGATTCCCTGCCGAAGGTTTTCCAATGGCTCAAATCGCGTTCCGCCGAAGAAATTTTTTTGCTACGGCAGAAGGCGCGCAAACTTGTCGCCGCCCACACTCTTGAAAACTATTTTGGTCAATTTGACTCGCATCTCGCTGGTTTTGAAGCGGCTCCGCCCATCGGCCATCCGCGCCTGCCCAAAATCTCCTGGCTGATGGCGCGAACTCCTTTTTTTCTGTGGAATGAAAAGTTCGGCAGCGTCATGCCCTGAATTGTTTCCACATTCTGCATTCGCGCCGCTGGATCACCGCAGTGTCGCAAGATCACGGGTGAAATTATCCCACATGGCGTCCCACAATCCTAGAACGTTGGTGCGCCAAAACTTGTCCCTGCCCGTCAGCCCCTTGAAACTGGTCTTCAGCATTTTGTAAATCATGCCCGGCGGCGAAAATTTGAACGGCGAAAAATACTGCCGGTAGATGACGGCATGATTGCGCGATTGGAGATACACCTTTGCGGGAGTCAGGGTGGCGGGGTCGTCCATCGGATGTTTTACGACGCTTCGCACCACCGTTGCAACTTGGCATTGTCGCGCCGCCCTGAAAAAATACTCATACTCATCGCCGCGCAAAAAGAATTCCTCGCGCGGATAACCAATTTGCCGGATGACACGCACGGGCAGCAGCGTGCCGTTGAAAAAATTGCACCAGTTCATGAACAATCCGTCCCTAATTTTTGACGCGGGAATGTCCTTCAAAAACCAATGGCATTCGCGCGGACGGCGCGGCACATGGGGCTGGGCGTCCCATAGCACAAAACTCAAGGCATCGGACTGCGTGTCCTGCACAAGCGAATTCAGCACCCAGCGTTCGCGATCCGGCAATGCCGTCCAAGCTGCGACGATTTGTCCGACGGCTTCCGGCTGTGGCTCGCAATCGTCGTCCATTGTATAGAGCAGGTCGAAATTGTTTTCGACGGCGTATGTCATCGCCGTCTTTTGGCCACCCGCGCCGCCGCCATTTTTGCCGGTATTGAGATAATGGATGGAGGGGAATTTCGTCCGCCATTTGTCCACGAGCACTTTTGTTTCTGGTGCCGAATCGTTGTCCACGACGAGAATGGCATCCGGCTTCAAAGTTTGTTGCGTCACAAGGCGAAGGGCCGTGTCCAGATTTTGGGGCCGGTTTCGCGTCACCATGCTGGCAAGCAGCCTGTATTTTGGTTCTGTGGCGGTCATCGTAAAATTCTTGTTTGCAGATGATGAAGTCGGGGTATGATTATTGCCAGGATTCAAACGGCCACGGATGTTTCTGGCCGTTGGCAAAATTGGGGTTTCGTGCCGTGACCTCCTCACGTCCGTTCAGCAGTCGCTCGACCACTTCCACGCCTTGCATGAAGGAATGATCCTGATTGCTCACCTCGTATTTCCACAACCCGAACCGCCCGCGTGGATAAATATCCGCATTTTCGAAGGACGGCAGGATTTCCGCCAGCGCAGCATCCCGTTCAAGACACGGAGTGGGATAGCCGTGATTTGCGCGGTGCCGCCAAATGGAAACAATATCCTCGCGTCGTTCAATCAGGCGTGTGGCCAGAAGCCCCTCAATCACCTGCTCCAGCAACCGGGCTTGGTCCACCGGTTTGTCGGGCGATTCGGAAACTTCCGCCATCAGCGACCAGTATTTTCGGATGTCAGGGACGTTGTTCGGCGAATAGTTGCTGAACACCGTGACCCGGTAAAACGGGCAGTTGTCTTCCGGGAAATACATCCAGCATTTTGTGCGCAGAGATTCCGGCGGCGCACCTCGCAGGCCGATGCCAAAAATGTTCGAGGAGGAATAAAGCAATCCGTCTTCCGCCGTATGCTTGAATTGCACCTGCCCGCTCATTTGAATCAAATTGCGCAGCGGAACGGTTGAAATCAAGCGGCAATACTCGATTGTTTTCCCGTCACGGAAGGTCAGGCGATGCCGGGCCGGATCAATGGCCGTGACCGCCGTGTTAAACTGCAATTTCTCCCGCGGCAGGCGTTCGGCGCATGTGCGCCAGATCGCGCCGGTGCCGCCGCGCAGCGGAAAGCGGAATGTGTTGTTTGGCCCCCAGGAAACGTCATCCTTGCGGAACACCAGATTGTGGAGCACCCGGCTCAAGTCCGTCACCGCCACGCGGTCGCCCACCCACGCCGTGTTGAGCCTTTCGGGCGGATACGCCCACACCTTGAAATTGTAGGGCAGCAGGAAAACGTCGGCGATGCCCCGGCCGAAGACTGCCAGAATCCATTCGCGGAAATTCACCGGTTGGGCCGGGCTGTTGCGGGTGATGTCCACCAAACCCGACAAGCACCGTTCCAAGTCTTCGGGCGGCAGCCGGTGGATGTTATTTTGGAAGGGATAGGGAACAAACCGGTCACGCATCCAGACCCACGACTCGCGCTCGTGCTGTAACCAGCCTTCCCGGCCAAGCAATTCATCCATCACCCGGTCAAAATATTCGTAGTGCGAAAATTGCACATGGCCGCCGATGTCCCAGGTGAAACCCATTTCATCCGTGAACGACGAGGCTAGTCCGCCGGCATGATTGGACGCCTCGACAAGCGTCCAATTGGTGTGTCTCAATTCCTGCAACCGCCAAGCCGCCCCCAATCCGGTCGGCCCGGCGCCCAAAATCAAAATGTCAGTTTCGGCCATTGAAGTGCAGCGTATTCAGCAAGCCATGTTATCAGCAAGCCCGGGCGTTTTGAAAGTTAAAACCAGGCCGGTTTCCCTTGACTCATTTCCGGCGTGATAACAATCTGGACGGAAATTTATTTTCGCCCGATGAAAATCGCCCTCTGCCTCCAATATCCCGTTGATTTGCGCGGCGGCGTCAGCGTGCTCGTCGAAACATTGCTGCGGGAACTGGCCACGCGCGGACATGAAATCGTCCTCGTCTCGCCGGACACCGGAGAAAGTTTGCGCGGACTCGAAGTTGGGAAACAAATCAGCCAGCACATCCATTTCACACCGGAACAGACTTCCGCGGCGGATTCAAAAAATCTCGCGGAGCAAATTGCCGCGGCAAAAGTGGACGTCGCCCATTTCCATTCCGGCGGCGTTTTTGTCTGGGGCGGCCGGTTCTCGCTTCACAGCCCGGTGATTTATCTGCACCGCCTCGGTGTGCCGTGTGTTTCAACCGTGCATCTGGTCATCAGCCTGTTCGAGGGTTATTGCGGGCCGCAAAAGCCGGCATGGTTCAAGGCGCTGCTGCTGCCGCCGGCCTGGCTTGGAAAAATGCGGCAGCTTCGCCACGTCCAACGGGAAATCACCGTCTCGCAGCATGATTTCCAAAAAATGCGCCGCTGGTATTTTCCGCTGCGCAGGAAATTTGTCCAAATTTATCATTCGCGGCTTGGCGGCAAGCCGGGGCAATCGCAAAATCCGAAGCGCGGAAAAATCATCCTGAACGCCGGCCACATCGCGTGGCGCAAGGGGCAGGTTGTGCTGGCGGAAGCCTTCGCGCAAATCGCGCCGCGCCATCCCGATTGGATTCTGCAACTGGCCGGACACGACGCCGACGGAGTTTCAGTTCAAAAAATTCGCAAGCTCATCGAGAAACAAGGTTTTGAAAAACGGATTTTACTACTCGGCGAACGAGCGGACGCCCAAGATTTGATGTCGCGCGCGGCGATTTATGTCCAGCCGTCGTTTTGGGAGGCGCTGGGACTGGCGTTGCAGGAGGCGATGTTTGCCGGCTGCGCCTGTGTCGGTTCGCGGGCGGGCGGAATTCCAGAATTGATTGAGGAAAACAAGACCGGCCTGCTGTTCGAGCCGGGAAACGTCGCGCAACTGGCCGCCGCGCTGGAAAGCCTCATCGCGGACGAATCGCGCCGGGAAAATTTGGGCCGCGCCGCCGCCGCGTCCATCCAGGAACGCGGCATGACGGCGGAACAAATGGTGGAAAATCATCTGCGCCTGTATGAATCCATCCGACGCTAAACAGAAATTTGTCGTCGCCACGCCGGCGAGGACAATCTATTACAACGCTTACGCCAGAACTCTGGATGGAATCGGACAGTTGCGATTTTATGCCCTGGGAACGCGGCGCGGAATTCCCGAAGTGCCGCCGGAGCGAACGCGATTGCTACCCGCCTTCGGGCTGGCCAATTTTGCCGCGGCAAAAATGCTTTCGCAGTTTCGCGCCGAATCGTTCCGTTTCCGGCTGCATCCGTGGTTTGATGCCTGCGTGAAAAAACAATTGATCCCCGGCGACCACATCATTTCCAGCTACGGCTATGTGAACGAATGTTTCAAATTCGCGCGGCAGAATGGCGGGAAGACGTTTTTGGACGCGGGCAATTCGCATCCCGAATATTTCTGGAACATCATCAGCGAGGAGCACCGCTGCTGGAACTGTCCCATGCCGCCCGTCGCGCGGCATCATTACGAACGGTCGCGCGCGATGATGGAGCACGTTGACTTCGTTCTTTCGCCGAGCCATTACGTCACGGAATCGTTCCTCGAACACGGGTTCAAGCCGGAGCAGATTTTGTATAATCCTTTTCCGGTCAATCTGGAATTGTTCCGGCCGCAAACCGGACCGCGCCCGAAAAACCGTCCGCTCACAATCATCAACACCGGCAGCCTTTCGCTTCGTAAAGGCACTCCATATTTGCTGGAAGCGTTCCGCATTGTGCGCAAAAAAATTCCAGATGCGCGGCTGCAGTTGATGCGCATCATGCAGAACGACATAAAACACATCCTGCCGCGTTTCGCTGATTTGCCTGTTGAATGGTCTTCTCCGCTGCCTCATTCGCAACTCGTGGAGCGGCTGCATGGCGCGGATATTTTCGTTTTGCCGTCGCTGGAGGAAGGCCTGGCGCGAGCCGCGTGCGAGGCGATGGCCTGCGGCTTGCCGGCTATCTTGACGCCAAACACCGGCGCGAACGATTTTGTGCGACCCGGCGTGAACGGCGAGGTGGTCCCCATCCGCGATCCGCAGGCCATTGCGGACGCCATTTTCAAATGGGCGGAAAAAATCCTTTCACCGGGCTGGCCGCCGCGCGTTTTATTCGACACGGAGCCGTTTTCGTTTGAACATTTCGAACGGGAATTCATCTGCCAGCTTCGGGGCATCGGACTCGTTTGAGATTGTCTCCGGGCATGACGGGGAAACCTGCCGGCGTCACTGATGCACGTCAATCTTGCGGATTTTCAAGTAAAGCAGGATGCCTGCCGCGGAAAAGCGCAGCACGGCGAGCTTGCGTCCCCACGACTTCGCGCGGGCGAATTCTGAAGTGACAAACACGGCCATGCGCTTGAGCCGCCGGATGAGGCTGACACGGGCCAGCAAGCCGTTTGCCACCGCGTTCCGGTAGTAGCACCGGACTTTTGTGGAGCGTGTATCGTAGGGGTCCGTTTGATTTTCCGCGCCGACGTTCTCCTTGGTTTGATGGATCAATTTGCTGTCGAGAACGGCATAGCAGCGGAAGTGTTCGCCGACGCGGCTGGAGTATTCACTGTCGTCGCTCCAGAGGAAAAATTCCTTGATGGGATAGCCCACCTTGGCCACTGCAACGCGGCTGAACATCATCCCCGTCCAGGCGGCGGATGTGACGCGGAAACACCGCTCATCAAGAACAGTGCCCATCCATTCACTCACAAAAGCCGGGTTCATCACGTTCATGTTGTGGACAGAACCATCCTTCCATAACACCAGGCTGGCCAGAAAGCCGGTGGTCTCCTTTTCAAAATGGGGGCAGCGAGTCAGGGCTTCCAAGGCGTCCGGCAGTGGAAAAGAATCATCGTCATGAACCCAAATCCAGTCGTGACCTTTCTGGAAGGCCGCCTTGATTCCGGTGTAGAACCCCCCCGTGCCAAGATTTTCATGCCTGATTACGGTGAGATCGGGCTGTGTGGCCAGCCATTCGTCCGTTCCGTCAGTGCTGTCGTTGTTCACCACGATGATTTCATCCGGCTTGCGTGTCTGCTCGCGCATCGCCTTGATGCTGTCCTTGAGCATGGCCAGCCGGTTGTGCGTCAGCACCACGGCGGCAATTTTTTTGGGTGAAGCGTTCGCAGGCATTTTGTAACGGCAAAAACTATGACGGGCGAATCCTCCGCGCAAGCTTTCAATCGCATTCAGCCTCGCCCGCAAGTCCGGCCCGCCAGGGCGGCAACAAGCCGCCGCAGCGGCGGCGGCAGTTTGCCGGAGATTTCAACCGTCAAATCGGCAGGCAAGGCGAAACGGAGCGCGACCCCAGCGCCGATGAATGACAGCAACGCGCCTGGAACAAGGAATTGGAGCCAGGCGGATTGACCGCGCAGCAGCCATCCCGTCACCAATGCCAGTGGAACCAGAACCGCCAGCAGGCGAAACAACGGCAACTGCCAGTCCCATAAAAGCGGCTTCCATCCCATTTTCGACAGCCCCTTCACGCGCCATGCGCCGACGAACCAGGTGAACAGTGTTGTCGCCGCCACGGAACAGATCAGCATTCCCGTGATTCCATCTGATGGCAGGACGGCCAGGGCCGCGCCGATAAACACGGCTCCTTCCAGCAAATAGACGTATTTCAAATTTCTGATTTCCTTGAGGCACATGATGAGGGAATTGTGGCAGCATTGTTGTGTTGATATGACCAGCCAGACCGCCAAAAGCGCGTTGTCCAGCGGTGGCCATGAAAATTTTCCCTGGACCCAAAGGGTCACAAACGGCCCGTTGCACGCGGTGAAAAGAACGGCGCACCAGCCGGCGAAGACATTGGTGGTGATGAACAGCGCGCGATAGCGGCTCCACAGCCGGTCCCATTCCCGGCGCACCTGCATTTCCGCAAAGGCGGGCATTGCGTTGCCGACAATCTTC